>OUNM010261907.1_pt1 | contig 23642 bp, 20 predicted proteins | sample 1769961 | NCBI WGS metagenome assembly OUNM01 (sample SAMEA3914820, study PRJEB12502) | metagenome | biome: forest; material: soil | place: USA | collected 2012-03-12 | depth 0.3 m | reverse complement strand
GGAGCTGTAACCCGGCGGGCGGCAGGGGCGGGCACGGAAGGCGGCGGGATGGGGGCAGCGCCACCGGGAACAACTGGGGCGGTAGCCTCGCGAGGCTGGGTGGAGCCGGCACCGGGACGAGCACGCAGGGTGATGCGCACGGTCTCCTTCTTCAAAGGAACCGCTGACGTTTTTGGCGTTCCAGTCGGAACGGCGGCAGTCCTGGGTGTCGGTGGGTTGTTTTCGTCGCTCATAAAAGGATGACTCCAGATCGTAAAAAAGAGATAAGGAGGTGTTATTTAGCGGATCGGCGGTCTTTCCGTCAATCCCATTCTCCTGGAAGACCGGGAATTTCACCGGCCAAAGGCCCGGCTGCTAGCTGTTGCGCAGCCAGCGCATGAGCTGCTCGATGTTGCCGGTAATGGAGGTGAGGCAGCGTTGCACATTCATGAGCCAGCGCAGGTCGGTCCCAGGCGCGGTCTGGTCCACCAGCTTGTCACAGGCAGTGAGCGCGGCGTGGAACAAGGGCAGCGACTGCTCCAGATCGGTGAGCAGAAACTGCCACTGGGAGCTTTTCAGCGAACCAAAGTTTTTCAGTGTGTGCGACAGGTGCGCGGCAAGGTCGCCTGCGGTGGAAAGCAGCCGCAGCACGGCGGGGCGGGACTTGAGTTCTCCAGGGCTGGCCAGCAGCATTTCAAAGCGGCGCAGCTCCATCGCCAGCTCGCCGCTGGCCTGGTTCACGAGGGCAAAGGCCCCGCCAAACTGCGGCACTTCCAAATGCTCCTTGGCGGGATCCGCCTCCATCAGGTTGGCCAGGCCGCCAGGCGGTCCATCCAAGGGGGTGACTTGATCAAAATCAAAGGGTTCGGCGGCATTTGCCCCCAGACCGGGACCAACACTGCCGCCCAAGAGGAACTGGCGGCGGCGGGCGCGGTTTTGACGAATCTGGGCCAGCTCCGCGGGGCGCGAAAGCTGCCAGCGCGGGGCGGAAACGGTGAGGTGCAGGTGCCAGCTCTGAATGAGGACGCGCTGCTTTTCGCGGTTGAACCATTCCAGGAAAAGCAGGTTTTTCAGGCCGCTGGGGGCATTGAACGGACCTGCCTGCTTGCGGCTGCGCGGCACCTTCAAGATCCGGTAAGAAGCCGTCATCTGGCCTACCAGCCCCTGCTGGTAATTGCCCAGCTTTTCAATCTGGCTGAGGTTGGCTTCTGGAATGGGGTTTTGCAGCTCCACCCGGCAGCCGGCAATGTCGCGCAAGAAGTTGCCGTTGAGTTCGACCCGGAGGGGGCGGTCTTGACCCGCCAATTGCAACATCCCCGTCACCAAGCCCGGCACTTCGTTGGAGAGATAGCCGCTGATGACGGAGGAATCGAGACAAATAACCATGAGTATTATGGCTAAAATGTAAAGGATGCGCTGATATGCGCAAGAGAGGCTTGGCGCTACGGGACAGAAAGCGCCCAGAATCATGCAAAATGCCATGCCACGCAGGCAAGCATCTATGCGGAGGCTCCAAAACCCGGCGGTGTGTCCCCCACGAAATAAACGTCGCGGTCAGGCCGCGAACCTGGGGAGTGGATATCGAGCATCACCAAGGGTTGATCCTGGGTGACAAAGCCGTGCGTAGTACCTGGCGGCAGTCGCAAAAAGTCGCCAGTGGTCAGCTCATGGCGCTCGCCGTTGAGGACGGCCACGCCGCTGCCTTCGAGCACATAATAAATTTCCTCTGCCAGCTTGTGGTAACTCACGCTGGTGGTGCTGTGCGGCTCGATTCGCACGCGATAGGCCGTGCCCATCCCCTCATCCGCCAGCGGGATCAGCGATTCGATCTGATAGGGCCCCAGCTTCTGCGGGGCGGACAGCGGACGGCTGAGAGGAACGTGCAAAATGCGGAGAGACATGGGGGTCGAAAATCAATGCAGGGTGCCGAGAAAGCCGGCCATATCCGCCGGCAGAGTAGCCTCCCAGGCCATCTCGTTTTGCAGTTCCAGGCGGGCGGAATGGAGAGCGTGGCGTTTCATGAGCAGGCGGCGCTGCAGGCCCTCGGTCCAGCCAGTGACGATGAAGTCGAGGTAACAGCTTTCGTCGAAGCCGTACATCTTGTCTCCCACCAGAGGGTGGCCCAGGTGGGACAGGTGCACACGAATCTGGTGCATGCGACCCGTGACAGGCTCGCAGGCGATGAGGGAAAACCTGCGGCCATCGGCCTGTTCGATCCGGCGCAGCACGCGGAAGCGGGTGCGGCAGGGGGTGCCGGTTTCATGCACCATCTGCTTTACATAGATGGGGGATTCGGTGAGCTCGCCCTTGCGCAGGATGGCGGCGGAGAGGTCCAGCTCCTGCCATTCCGGCCAGCCGTGGGCGATGGCGTGATAGGTCTTGTGGAACTGGTGAGCCATCATGGCCAGGCCAAAACGACGGGCGGTTTCGCGATTTTTGGCCACCAAGGTCACACCGCTGGTCTCGCGGTCGAGACGGTTGATAATGGAAATCTGGCCGCCAAAGAGGAGCTCGTAGGCGAGCAGCCCGCGCAGCTCATCGTACAGTGTGGGGGCTCCGTCCGGTGAGCCGGGATGGACTTTCAAGGGCGCAGGCTTGTCCACGACGAGGTAGTCCTCGGTCTCGGCCAGGATGGTAAAGCGGGGGTTGTTGGCAATGACCGCCATGAAGCAAGGGGCAAGCAGGCGCACCTTGCCGCAGGCCGCCGCCTGGGGCCACCGTTTTTCCCTTGCCCACCGGGCCGCCCGTGCCATGACTGGCGGCCTTATGCAGTTCTCAAACGTCACGGCGGTCGCAAAGGCGAATGTGTATTTCGATGGCAAGGTGGTTTCCCACAGCATCTTGTTTGGCGGCAACACCAAGAAGACCCTGGGCCTGATCTACCCCGGCAGCTATCACTTCGGCACGGACGCGGCCGAGCGCATGGAAATCACCGACGGCACCTGCGAAGTGCAGCTCGACGGCCAGAGCGAAAAGCAGACCTACGCGGCAGGCACCCACTTCGACGTGCCGGCGAAGAGCGGCTTCAACATCGCGGTGGGCGAAGGCATCTGCCAGTATGTGTGTTCGTTTTTGAGCTGAGCCGTGATGGTGACGGCGGTCCGTCAGTAAGAAGGTGGAAGGGGCATCCCTGCCCCTTGGTATTTGGAGGCTTTCCTAAAAGGGGCAGGGATGCCCCTTCCACTTTCTCACTGAAAGCCCCCGCTCACTGCCCCGCCGGCGTGCTCTGCAAGTCCAGCGCCTTGTAGCAGCGATGCTCCAGGACGCTGGGCTTATGGTTCTTCAGGTCCGGCCGCTGCAGGTAGCTGTGCACGTACCAGTAAATGGGGAGCACGGGCATCTCGTCCAGCATGAGGGTCTCCGCTTCGTGCAGGATGGCGAAGCGGTTCTTCGGATCGACCTCAAGCGCCGACTTGGCGACCAGCTCATCGTAGTGCGGATTGCCCCAGCCAGTGTTGTTGTTGCCATCCGTCTTGCGCATCGTGGCCAGGAAGGTCATGGGATCGGCATAATCACCCACCCAGCCGGCGCGGCAGACGGAGTACTGAAGCTTGCGCTGGCTGTCGAGGTACACCTGCCAGTCCTGGTTGAGGATGCCGGCGGGGATGTTGAGGTACTTGCGCCACATCTCCTGGATGGCCTCGGCGACGGTGCGGTGGGATTCCAGGGTGTTGATCAGGATGTCGAACTTCGGGAAGCCCTTGCCATCGGGATAGCCGGCCTCGGCGAGCAGCCGGCGGGCTTCGGCGGGATCAAACTTTGCCACCTGAGGCGGATCGTAGCCGGCGGAGCAGCTTGAGGGCACCAGCGCGGTGGCGGGCTTCTGGCCCGCCCGCAGAACGTTGCGGATGAGGCTCTCACGGTCGATGGCCAGCGCCAGGGCCTTGCGCACCAGTTTGTTGTCAAAAGGCGGCTTGGTGACGTTCACCCGGTAGAAGTAGCAGGCGAGCTGCGGGTCCTCACGGTACACGGCGGGCTCATGATCCCGGTAATACGGGATGCGCTGCATCGGCACGACATAGGTCATGTGAAGCTGGCCGTCCTCAAAAGCGCGCTCCTCTGTGCCGTCGGACACGATGGGGAAAAAGTGGATGCCATTGAGCTTCACCGTGGCCGCATCCCAGTAGTACGGGTTGCGGTTGACGGTGAGCACGTACGTGAAGTGCTGGGACTCGAGCTGGAAGGGGCCGTTGCCCACGCAGCGGCCAGGCTTCGTCCAGCCGGTTTCACGCTGGGTCATGGTGCCATATTTCTCAATTACATGGCGAGGCACCGCGAACCAGGAGTAATGCTTCAGCATGCCCGGGAAATAAGGTGCGGGGCCAGTGAGGGTGAGCTCGAGGGTGAGGTCATCGATGACCTTCACGCCCACCTGGGAGAAGTCCTTGACCTTGCCGGTGTTGAAGTCCTCCGCGCCCTTGAGCAGGTAGAGCATCTGGCCGTAGTCGGCCGCGAGCTCCGGCGAGAGGATGCGCTGGTAAGCATAGGCGAAGTCATGGGCGGTCACCGGCCTGCCATCACTCCAACGTCCCTTCGGCTGTAGGTGGAAGGTCCACACGGTGAAATCCTTGTTCTCCCAGCTTGCGGCGGCACCGGGGCCGTCGCCGTCCGGATTGTCTGGCAGCGGGGCCACCAGGCCCTCGTTGATGGCGGCGATCACGTAATGCTCCGGCTCGCCCATGGCCAGATCCGGATCGAGGGTCTCGGGTTCCGCGCCATTGCCCACCAGCAAAATCTTGTCCCGCGTGGCGGCCACATAGCGGGGCGGCCGCTGCTTGCGGCTGTGATCGAAGGCGACCACCCCGGCCACGGCCAGAGCAATGAAGCAGAGACGGAGAACCCAGCGCATCACGGTTTGGTCAGGGTTTCTTGGGGGTGGACTGGCCGATGCCGGCTTTGCCTTCATCAAGGTAATCGAGCGACTTTTTCAACCATTCGGCGGCCGGCGGCTGGTGGCCTTGCTTGGGAATGTTGAAAACAGCCACGGCCTTGAAGCCATCCTTCACGGCGGCTTCATAGACAGCCTTGGTGTCGGCCAAATTAAAATCCTTTTCGCCGGTGAGAAACACGTAGCGCCCTTCTTTTTTGGCGATTTCCAGGATCTCGTCGTCCGGAATGTAACGCGCCTGGTACATCATTTTGTCCTCGCCCAGCACAGGTTGGTAGAAGTTCACGCCCATGAAGCACACCGCGCCGGTGAACATGTCCGCATAGCACACGGAAAGCATGCTGGCCACGCGCGAGCCGCCGCTGAAGCCGGAGACATAGACACGCCGCTCATCGACATTGAACAGGCTGCGCAGGTTGTGGTTGGCATCCACCGCCATGCGCATGCGGTCGAACATATCGCGCGGATTGCCGGAGTTGCGCGCTCCGATGAAGATGAGCTTTTTCTCCGCCAGCACCTGTTCCCATTCCTTGGGGACGGTGGCCCCGGCGCTGGGGCTTACCCAGATGAACAGGCCGTGCGGCACCTCGCGCTTGTAGCCCTTGGGCACCAGCAGGCTGTAGGTTTCGTGGCTGACGTCGTAGGGTCCGGGGCTTTCCGCTGCGTGCATGCGGGCCTTGAGCTGGTCGGCATCGCTGGGCGGCGGGGACTCCTTGAGAGTGATTTCCGCCCATTCGCCAGGTTTCACGGCCCGCAGGTCCACCTTGCCCGGTTTGGCGGCGGGTTCGGCATTCGCAGGCAGCGCGGCAAGCAGGGCGAGAGCGAGGAGGGAACAGCGGGTCATGCGCCGGAAACTAAAGCGCGGGGCCGCCGTTGGCCAGACAATATCGGGGCAGCCCGGAGGCGGCCCTGCGTTTTGAGATTGGCAACGATGCGGCCATCACCTAGCATGAGCGCCCTTGTCATGGTGTTCACGCCCCATCACCCATCCCCTAAACACGTTTCCGCCGCTCCCAGGACGGCTCGGCTGATCATGTTTGCGGCAGTGCTGATGCTTGGCGCGCCCACCTTCACCCGGGCGGCCGGGGACACCATCCGCTGCCCGCTGGCAGACGGTTTTGACCACGCCGTGGGCAAGCCCGATGCCCAGGGCTACTACCGTTTCCGCGGATTCAGCCCCACTGGCCACCTGGGCGAGGACTGGAACGGCAACGGCGGTGGCAACACGGACCTAGGCGACCCCGTGTACTCCGTGGCCAACGGCGTGGTGGTGCACGCCGCGGACCTGCATTCCACCTGGGGCAATGTGCTGGTCATCCGTCACGCCTTCCGCGATGAAAAAGGCAAGATCCAGATGCTGGACTCGCTGTACGCCCACCTGAATGAGATCAAGGTGAGGATGTATCAGATCGTCAAACGCGGCGAGCTGGTGGGTACGATCGGCACCAACCACGGCATGTATGAGGCGCATCTGCACCTGGAGATGCACAAGAACCTGGCGATGGGGCCGAACCGGGGTGGTTTTGCCCACGACTACAGCAATTTCTACAGCCCCACCGATTTCATCCAGACGCATCGCACCCTGTCGGCGGGTTTCTCGAGGGTGGAAATCCCCATCAACACCTTCCACGCCCAGCCCGGCCAGATCATTGCGGAGGGGGCCAGCGGCGGCGTCACCGCCGGCACGCGCGGTGGCAAGCACACGCTGAGCATCCCGGTTTACCAGGGCACCGACACGCCCGCATCGTCTTACAGCCCCGGCAGGCGTGGAGCCAGCCCCGCCGACGTAAACGCCCCCCCCACCGTCATCCAGACGGCTGACCCGGAAGATTTCTGGTCGAAGGTGAAATCCAAGCTGAAGAGCGGTTCCATCACGGACAGCCGGGCCGGCAAGTAGCGCGGGCCTGAAAGACCGGCGGCGGGCTGCCTGTACTGGCTTCCCGCCATGCAAGCACGTCTCCTTGTCCTCGCACTCGTCAGCACGCTCACGGCGGCCTCCTGGTCCGCCGAGCCGGTGAAACAGAAGATCAACCTCATGGACGTCATCAAGGCGGGCGACGTGGAGTACCACGTGAACCCCAAGATGGATTTTCATGATGACCCCAAGGACATCTGGAAAGTCGAAGGCGATGAAATCCACATCAGCGGCCGTGGCTACGGCTATGTCGCCACCAAGCAGAGCTACCGCGACTACCACCTGGTGATCGAGTTCAGGTGGGGCGACAAAACCTGGGGTGCCCGCGAAACCAAGGCGCGCGACAACGGCCTGCTCGTTCATGCCTATGGACCACATGGCGCCTACACCGGCACCTGGATGGCCAGCATCGAGGCGCAGATCATCGAAGGCGGTGTGGGCGACATCCTGGTGCTCTCCCCCAAGCTGGACGACGGCACGCAGCTGACCACCAGCGTGACCAGTGAGTTCACCCTGGACCGCAACAAGCAAATGATCTGGACGAAGGGCGCGCCGCGCAAGCAGGTGACCAAGGGCCGCATCAACTGGATGCACCGCGACCCGGACTGGCTGGACCGCAAGGGTTTCCGCGGCAAGCAGGATGCGGAAAACCCGCTCGGTGAATGGAACCGCCTGGAAGTAGTCGCCAAGGGCGACACCTTGCAATACTTCGTCAATGGCATCCTGGTGAACGAGGCCTTTGATGTAAAGCCCAGCGAGGGCCGCATCCTGCTGCAATCGGAAGGCGCGCAGATGATCGTGCGCCGTTTCGAACTGTACCCGCTCGGTGGCTTCACGGAAAAGTGGAACCCCATCCAGGCCAGCGGCGGCACGGATGTACCCGTGCGCGAGGGCCAGACCAAGGCGTTGAGCGCCGAAGAATCACTGAAGCAAATCCAGCTCGACGGTCCCTATGAGGCCCAGCTCGTGGCCGCCGAGCCGCAGGTGCTCGACCCTGTGGAAGTGACCTGGGATGAGAAAGGCCGCATGTACGTGGCCGACATGCGCGACTACCCGCTGGGCCCGCCCAAGGCCGGCGATCCGTGGATGTCGCGCATCCTTCAGCTCAGCGACAGCAAGGGCGACGGCCACATGGACAAGTCCGTGGTTTTCGCTGACCACCTGGACAACGTGCAGGGCCTGCTGCCGTACAAGGGCGGCCTGATCGCCACCACGCGCACCGAGGTGCTGTTCCTCAAGGATACCGATGGCGACGGCAAGGCCGATGTCATTGAGCCGCTGATCAAGGGCTTCAACCCCCGCCATGCCCAGCTCCAGGTCAGCGCCCCGCGCTGGGGTCCGGATGGCTGCGTGTATTTTAACAACGGGCTGGACGCCAAAGAAATCTACCCCGCCGATCCCAAGGCCGAAGGCGTGGCGGTGAGCCGCTGCAATTTCCGCTGGGACCCTGCCACCGGCAAGATCGAGGCCACCAGCGGCGACGGCCAGTATGGCGGCTGCTTTGATGACTACGGCCACCACTTCTTCAGCTCGAACCGCAACCCGGTGATGTTCGCCGTGATGCCTTACGAGGCTGTGATCCGCAACCCGCTCGCCGGCATTACTTCGGGCGCTGAGGACATCGCTCCCTTCGGCGGCGAGACGCGCGTGTTCCCGGTGAAGATCACCCACACCACCGCCGATGCACATGCCGGTACCAACACCGCCGCCTGCGGCCTGGGCGTTTATCGCGGCGACCTGATGCCGGAGTTGAAGAACAACGTGTTTGTCTGCGAGCCCACCGCCCAGTTGGTCACCCGCTACAAGGTTGAGCCCAACGGCGGCAGCCTGAAGGCCACGCGTATCGGTGAGCACACCGAGTTCTTCCGCAGCGGCGATGAATGGACCCGCCCTGTGAACTTCACCACCGGCCCGGATGGCGCGATCTACATCTGCGACATGTACCGGCGCTACATCGACCACGCGCGCTTCTTCCCCGAGGAGTTCGTGAAGACCCACGACATGCGTGAAGGCGAAAATCAGGGCCGCATCTGGCGCATCGTGCCGAAGGGCAAGAAGGCCAGGAACATCGAGGCGGCGCCCACCGATGTGGCCGGCCTGAAAGGCTGGCTCAATCACGACAATGCCTGGCAGCGCGAAACCTCCCGCCGCCTGCTGGCCGACCTGGGCCAGCCGCAGCCGAAGGGGGCCCATTTGCCTGAAGCCGAGGGCCGTAAGCTGTTCCTGGAACTCGCTGCCCAGTCCGACGGCCAGGAAAGCTCCGACGCGCTCGTGGCCAAACGCATCGCCGCCATCCAGTCCTTGCCGGAGGACGGCTGGATCACCAAAGCGGTGCTCAGCGCCAGCCTCCACACCAGCGGTGCCGTGCTGCAAGGCATTCTCAGCCAGGGCAAGTTCGCCAGCGAGTTCTCGCCGCAGCGCGCCGAGACCGTGCGCAGCCTAGCCAGCGCCTGTGCCGCCAGCGGGGTGAGCGATGATTTTAACAAGGCATTGCAGTTCCTTGCCAGCCAGGGCACGGACATGGCTTGGTGGAAGCCGCCTTTCCTGCAAGGCCTGGGCGAAGGCCTGCCCAAGTCCGGCGGCAAGCTGGGTGTTAAATCACTCGCCGATCTGATGGCCAAGCCGCCCGCTGCTTATGCCTCCGCTGCCAAGGACATCAGCGCCCTCATGGCCCAGGTGGAAACCACTGCTGCCGATCCGAAAGCACCCGTGGCCACCCGTCTCGCCGTGCTGCCGCTGCTGGCCCAGCGCTCGTGGGACAAGGTGCAGCCAGTCATGCGGGATTTGCTTGCCACCAACCAGCCGCCGGAGCTCACCGCCGCGGCGCTCGCCCTGCTGAAGAAGTTTGCGATCAAGTTCACCGAGCCGCTCATCAATGAAGTGCTTCCCAAGGCCGGTCCGGCCGCCAGGGGCCAGCTCGTGGCCATGCTTGCCGCCAGCCCGGCCTCAGCGCTCGAACTGCTCAAGCGCATGGACCGTGGCGAGATTCCGAAAGCGTTCGTCGATGTGGAGAAGCGCTGGGCCCTTCAGCGCGGCAAGGGCGAGCTGCGCGACCTGGCGGTGAAGCTCTTCGGCCAGCCCAGCGGGGATCGCGCCGCCGTGATCGCCCAGTACATGGACTGTACCACCAAGGCCGGCAACGCCAAGAAGGGCCAATTGGTCTTCGCCAGCATCTGCATAGCCTGCCACAAGTACAAAGGCCAGGGCGTGGACGTGGGGCCCGACATCACCGACATCAAGGCCAAGCCGCCGGAGGCCCTGCTCTCCGACATCCTGGACCCCAACCGCATGTTCGAGGCCCGCTGGTGCGCCTACCAGATCGACACCAAGGACGGCCGCAGCCTCAGCGGCATCGTCGGCTCCGAAAGCAGCGACAGCGTGGTGCTCAAGATGATGGGCGGCATCGCCGAAACGATTCAGCGCAGCAACATCAAGGAGATGAAAAGCCTCGACCGCAGCCTCATGCCCGTGGGTTTGGAGACGGCCGTGAGCAAGGAGCAGATGGTGGACTTGCTGGCGTTTTTGCTGGGGCGGTAAGCCTTCGGGGCGTCAACGGAGCGTAGGGCGAAACGTTTTCGGCTTCGCCGACGATGGCGGGACGCCCTCGCTCCTTGGGTCGTGGCTTCTTCAGCATCACGGGCAGTGAAAAGCCCGCGATCCAAGGAGTGATGGTGTCCCTTCACCAGCTGAGGAACCGCAGGCGATGCCGCCGGTCCCGTCAATCCCGCAACGCCACCGCCGGATCCACTTTCGCGGCGAAGTAGGCCGGCACAAAAGCGCCGAGCAGGCACAACACCACGGAGAGGCCGCAGATCAGCGCCACGTCCGACGGCTGGGTGAAGGCAGGCAGGGATTCAAGACCATAGATCTTCGGATCAAAGACCTGGTGCCCCAGCCAGCGCCCCATCACGTCCCGGATGACATTGCGCAGCGCCAGCACGCTCAGGGCGACGATGAGCCCTAGCACGGTGCCGCTGACGGCGACAATCATGGCCTGCGACATGAACACGCCCACGATCTGGCCCACCCGCGCACCGAGGGCGGTAAGGATGCCAATCTCGCGGCGCTTCTGCACGGTGACCGTGATGGTGGTGTTCATCACCGAGAAAGCCGCCACCACAATGACGAAGGACATGATGAACCACATCATGAAGCGCTCGTCTTCGATGGCCGCCAGACGTTGGAAGTGGCGCTGCATCCAGGTGGTGAATTCCCAATCCAACGGCAAGCCGCCCTGCTCCTTCAGGTCCTCCAGTTTTTTTTGAAACTGGGGGGCGGAGTAGGCATCCTTGAGATCCACCGCGATGCCGTGCACACGACCGTGCAGCTCAAACAACTCCTCCGCCACATCCAGCGGCATGTAGCAGCGGCCCCAGGTGGCTTCGGTACGCAGAACGCCAACGACGGTGAGCGGCCGCTCATTGATCTGCTCACCATCGGGCTCCTTGGGCGCAGGCTTGCCCTCCGCCTCGGCCTTGCGCTTCTCCAGTTCCCATTCCGCTTTGCGTTGCAGGCCCACGGAACCGTAAACGGAAACTTTGTCGCCCACCGCGATGCCCAGCTTCCGACACAGTTCGTCGCCCAGCACGATGTTGTCGCCGTCCATATTCAGGTTGCCAAGCGGCTGGCTGTCTGGGGGATCTGTCTTGGCGATGTGCTTCGAAAGTTTCTCCACCAGCGACTCGGCGTGGTTTTCCGGCATGCCGTAGATTTCGATTGGTGTGAGCGGATGATTCTCTGTCTTCAGAAAGGCCATGCCCGAGACAAAGGGCGTGGCCGAAGCCACTTCGGGCAGTTTTTCCACCTTGGCGCGCACGTCCTGCCACTTCGAGGGCTGCGGATCGCCTTCCGCGCGCGGCAGGCCTGAATCTGCATCCTGCATCATTACCACGTGCGGCTCGAAGCCGATGAGCAGCTTCTTGAAGTCGATCTCAAAGCCCTTCATCACCGAGATCACGATGATGAGCACCGCCACGCCCACAATGATGCCCAGCACGGAGATCAGGGTGATGATGGACACGAAGGAGCGCTTCGGCTGCAGGTAGCGCAGGGCGAGGAAGAAAGAGACGTTGTTTAGCATGATCGAGGGCGGTGGGGCTCTGGACGGGCGCGGAAGATGGGGCAAAGGTGCGGCCTTGGAAACCGCAATCTCTGCCACCCGCCGGGCACCTTTCCATACCGGAACGCTGAAAGTCCGGCACCGTTGGTGACGATCCATTGCAATAAATCCAACGTAACTGACTCCCACTGACGATGAAACTTGCAACCCTCACCGCCCTGTTTGCCCTCATGAGCGCCTTTTCCTCCTCTGCCAGTGCCGCCGAAGCCGCGTCCGCCAAGACTGAATCCGCCGTTGTGGGCGGCGGCTGTTTCTGGTGCGTGGAGGGTGCGTACAAGATCGTGCCCGGCATTGTCCACATCACCAGCGGCTTCGCCGGCGGCCACACGGAAAACCCTTCCTACGGGGAGGTATGCACCGGCGAGACCCACCACGCCGAAGTGGTGAAAGTCGATTACGATCCCGCCAAGATCACCTACAAGGACGTGATCGACCTGTTCTGGGACCTGCACGACCCTACCACGCTGAACCGCCAGGGCCATGACAAGGGCACCCAGTACCGCTCCATCATCCTGTACGCGAACGACGAGCAGAAAAAGATCGCCGAGGCATCCAAGAAGGAGGCCCAGGGCAAGTTCACCGACCCCATCGTGACCGAGATCGTGCCGCTGAAGAAGTTTTATTCCGCCGAGGCCTACCACCAGGACTACTTCGCCAACAATCCCGAGCAGCCCTACTGCCAGGCCGTGGTGGGGCCAAAGATCGCCAAGTTCAAGAAGAAGCTGGAAGAACGCAACGCGGCCAAGGCGGCAGCGAAGTAATCAGGCGGGGCAGCGGTCTCACCGAACATCATGTTGCACAACGCGCTCTGCCGGCAGCGGCAAGTGGGCGATACGCGCGAGTTACGGTCGCTGATCGCCAATCCGCTTGCGAAAAAGACGATGTGTATCGACGCTGGCGGGCGTGCAAGACGATCCCCCAGCTCCATTGCCACCCGGGCCGGCCGACCGGCCTGAGCTCCCGGCAGCGGCGCTGTTCAAGCTGGGCCTCGAAGAAACCGTTCCGCAGGCCCGGCGAGGTGTGAGCTGGCAGCCTCCGCCGGTAGAGGACCTCCAGGCCGCCTTGCCGGGATACGAGGTGCTGGGGTTCCTGGCACGCGGCGGCATGGGAGCAGTGTACAAGGGCACGCAAAAAGCCTTGGCCCGCCCCGTGGCGATCAAGGTACTGCCACCGGAGGTGGAGCAGAACGATCCGGACTTCGCGGAGCGCTTCAAACGCGAGGCGCAGGCCATGGCCCGGCTTTCGCACCCCGCCATCGTCAATGTCTTTGATGCAGGCGAGACCAGCGGCGGGCTGCTGTATTTTGTGATGGAGTTCATTGAGGGCTCCGATGTAGCGCAACTGCTGGCGCTGGAGGCCAGGCTGCAACCGGCCCGGGCGCTGAAGATCGCCATTGATGTGCTAGACGCGCTGGCCTTCGCCCACGAGTGCGGGGTGGTTCATCGCGACATCAAGCCCTCCAACGTGATGCTCGACATGCGCGGCCGGGTGAAGGTGGCGGACTTTGGCCTGGCCAAGGTGATCACGCAGGACAGCGCCGGCTTCACGCGCAGCGATGTGGCCTTGGGCACGGCGGATTTCATTGCGCCGGAGGCGATGATCCCAGGCATGAAGGTGGATGGCCGGGCGGATGTGTATGCGGTGGGCGTGATGCTGTACCAGATGCTCACGGGCCACATCCCGCGCGGCAGCTTCGATCCGCCTAGCGGGGAGGTGCCGCAGCTCGATCCACGCCTGGATGCCATCGTGCTCAAGGCGATGAAGACCGACCGCGAAAAGCGTTATGCCAGCGCGGCGGAGATGAAGACGGCGCTGGAAGGTGCGGGACTGAAGCCGGCACCTCCGCACATGGCGTCGGCCGGCACAGAAAGTCTGCCCGCATCTGGACCGGTCAAGCGCCGGCCCACCAAGGCCCTTCTCGTTGCGGTCTCGGCCCTCGGCATCGCCGCCGGGGCGTTTTTCATTTGGAATCAGAAGAAGCCGGCGCCTGGCCCTGAGTTGATGAAGAGGGCCGCGGTAATGCAGGCTCCTCTTAACGCGTCCCCACCCTCCAATGCCGCGGTCCCCCGGCCTTCCAGCCTGCCCGCCTCCATCGAAGCCCGCGCCATCAAGCTGTGGGACACGGAGGCGGCTCTCCATCCCGACAACAACGGCGTCAGGTGGGAAAAGGAGGCCATGCGCCTCGACAAGCGAGGGATGAGTCCACCCAAGCTCGTGGCGGTCCGTGACATCATCCTGCGAGCATCCGTCCTCTCGAATCCCGACGCCCGCGGCGTGAAGCTGCATTTGCGCAATCCGCCAGGACGCGCTGCCGGGAATGTCGCCTACGCCCTCACTTTCGAGGCCAGCGAAGGCTCTGTGAGGCTGGGGGTGCATGACGACAAGGGCAGCTCGGTGCTTGGCAAATGGGATATCCACCGCACCTACGGTCCGGACGAATGGATCAAGCTGGAGTTCCGCGCCATCGGTGATGTGTTCACTCTTATCGCTGATGGACAAGTGCTCGGCACCGTGCGAGACAGCACTCTCAGCCAGCCGGGAGGCTTCGAACTCGACGCTGATTCCAGGGGCTACTTCCGTGACATCTCCTACATACCACTCGACGGCCTGCCCGAGGCCGAGGCGCTGAAGCTGGCGGGACTTGCCGACGCGAGGGAAGACTCGACCACTTTTGCCGGGCACCGATACCTCGTTGTGAAAGAGCAGATGGCGTGGTCCGAGGCGAAAGCCAAGGCCGAAGCCATGGGCGGACATCTGGCCACGCTCACCAGCAAGGAGGAATGCGCAGCGGTCTATGATCTGTGTCGCAAGGTGCTGCCCTGCGAGGCGCCAGCACCGGGGCGGCCGATCCCTCCCCACCAAGCATGGCTGGGGGCTTCAAGGGACAAGGACTCGACATGGAAGTGGGTGACCGGCGAGCGATTCGACTACACGGACTGGAATCCAGCTCACTCCGAGGACAAGCACGCTCCCTATGGCCTGACGGTGATGACGTTGCAGCAGCCGGGTGAGGATGTGCGCGCCTGGAATGGTGTGGTCACCAGAATGCAGGAGATCCCGCACATTGCCGGCTTTGTCGTCGAGTGGGATAATGACGGGAAGCCCGGGATGCTGAAGGCGACCGGCACCACCTCTTTTCCAGGCCGCCCCGTCCTCGCTTCCTCCGGCACTGGCCTCACCTTCAACGGCCATCGTTATCTGCTGGTGGCTGGCAACACCTCCTGGAACGCTGCCAAGGCCAGGGCCGCAGCGATGGGCGGGCACCTCGTCGTCATCAACAACCAGGAAGAAAACGACTGGATCCGCCGGACGCTCATCGATCCGCTTGAGGAAGGAAAAATGCTGTGGATCGGCGCGACGAACTCCGAAGGCGACGGGCAATGGCGATGGGTGAACGGCGATCCCTTCAGCTTCACCGGCTGGGCGGCGGACATCGTGGCCGGGAAGCGCTTCAACGAGCCACATAGCTGCTCGGGCTTCTGCCGAAATCTATCCCAAGGTGTTGGCTGGTCCCTCTGGGGGCCGGACGACCCCAACGTCAAACGCAACACCGGCTTCATCGTGGAGTGGGACAATGACGGACGGTTTGAAAAATAAGTGTCACAGGATTTCCCGGGCTGGGTAGCACGGGGCTGAACGGCGGTGATGTGCCGCGTTCGAACGCCCCTTCCCATGCCCCTCATCATCCGCCAAGCCGAAACCCAGGAAGACCGCGAGCGCGTGTTCCGCTTTCGCTACGAGGTTTATGTGGAGGAGATGCAGCGGCCGCAAACCTATGCGGACCATGCGGCACGAAAGATCGAAGAGCCCTTTGATCAAACCGGCCACCTCTTCCTGGCGGAGGATGCCGCCGGCCGCATCGTGGGCACGCTGCGCACCAACTTCGGATGTGATACGGACTTTGGCCTCTACCGGGAGCTGTATGGCCTGGAGTGCGCGGGGCGGTGGTTTCCCCAGCAGGTGAGTGTGACCACCAAGTTCATGGTGGCGGCGGAACACCGGAAGAGCAGCCTCGGCGTGCGTATCGCTTCGCAGGCTTACCACTTTGGCCTGGAGTGCGGCATTCTCTTTGATTTCATCGACTGCAATCCGCCGTTGGAGCCGCTCTTTCTCGGGCTGGGCTACTGCCGTTACCGCTCCCGCATCGTGCACCCGGAATACGGCGACGTGCTGCCCTTGGTGCTGCCGGTGACCGACCTCGCCCATCTCGAACTCGTAGGCTCACCCTTTGCCCCCATCTGCCGCGAGCACAACCCGCTACACGCGGCGAACCACCACCTGCGCCAAACAGTTCAGCGCTTTGCCGAGGAAAAATTTACCCATCAAGCCGACTGACCTTCCACCCCATGCCTTCTCATTCTCGAACCATGAACGCACGAATCAGACTGACACCCATTGCCGCCCTTTTGGAAGGAGCCCTGGATGCGCTCGTTCAGCATGTGCAGGCCTCGCCGATGTTTCATGCCGTCAGCGCATCGCAGGCGGAGAAGCGGCTGGTCTCCAACACGCTGAAACACATCTACCTGTCCATCTACCAATATCAGCCTCATGTGACGGAGGCGACCTTCACCGCCGTAGGCCGAATGCCGAAACACAGCGAGAAGCTGATCATGAAGATGATTGTGCAACAGGTGGAGGAAGTAGAGCACGCCGACATGGCCTTGCGCGACTACCTGCGCCTTGGCGGCGACGAGGCCCTTGTCAAAGGACCGATGTTCCCCGAGTGCGCCGCCGTGGCAGCCATGTGCCACTACCTGGGTGAGCACTGCCATCCTGCCGCCTACCTAGGATTCATGTACATCTTCGAGGCGCTGACCCCCATCATGGCCACGCAGGCACAGCGCATCATGTCAGCCAAGGATTACCTGCCCGCTGCGCGTGAGTTTGTGGACCTGCATGCCACGGAAGACATCCGGCACACCAACATGATTCTGGCCGTGATCGAAGAGATTATCCGCGTCGATCCTGCGGCGCACGATGCCATCCTCTTCGGGCTGCGCTCCTTTCTCGCCGTCTATCCCCTCCCTGTGTGGAACGCCGCGTACGAGCGGGCCAAGGCAGAATGAAATCCTCACCATGCCCGTCACCATCCGCCAGGCTGAAACCAGCGAGGACCGCGAGCGCGTGTTCCGCTTCCGCTATGAGATCTACGTGAAGGAAATGGGCAAGCCCATGCCTGGCGCCGACCACTGCCGCCGGCTGCTGCAAGATGAAAGCGACGAGCGGGCCACCCATCTCATGGCCCTGGACAATGACGAAGTGGTCGGCTCCCTGCGCACTATCTGGGGCAGCGTGGAAATTCCCAGCCATTACCGGGAATGGTATGGGCTGGCGGACTTCGCGGAGTATCCAGTGGAGAGGATGTCATTCTCGGGGCGGTTCATGGTGGCTCAGGGGCAGAGACGGGGGCTGACAACGGCACTGCTGCTGCGTGAGGCCTATGGGCTGGGATGTGAACGCCAGGTCGGGCTCGACTTTATTCATACTACACCGCCTCTGACCAGGCTCTTCGAGCAAGTGGGCCACCGCTGCTACAAGGCGGACTTCATTGATCCCCACCTGGGACCGCGAACGCCCATGGTGCTTTTCGTGGAGGACCACGAGCACTTGATAAAGTGCCGCTCCCCGTTCCTCCGCCATGCATCACGCACCCTTTCGAAAAGCCGCGCCGCCAGCGGCCTTCCCTCCGGGACCAGATCGATTCCATGACACTCCTGCCAGCCCCTGACCGGCTCCACCCACCAGACAGCCCTCTCCATCACTGCATGACGACCCACCCTCCAGCCCCCAAACTCGTGCCCGTGCTAAAGGTCGTCGAACAGGCGCAGGCGGTATTTCGCACCTGCCTGCGGGCAGTCGAAACAAGCGGTGGGATGACCAGGCCGGTCTATCTGCGATACTTGAGTTTCCAGTATCACCTGACCAAGGGGGTGCAGCGCCACTTCCTCAAGGTGGCGGCACATCCGCGCCTGGCGCACAAGAATCTGCTGCGCCAGTTCCTCTTTAAATTCGGGCTGGAGGAAGAGCCGCACTACAAGGTGGCCGAGGTGGACCTGGAGCGCATGGGCGAGAAGCCGCTGCCCTGCCCATTGGATGTGAGCCTCTGGTGGGCCTACTTTGATCAGATCGTGGAGCACCGCCCTTTCGTGCGCCTGGGAGCCACCTGCGTGCTGGAGAACCTGGGGGCTGGTGCCGGGGCACTTGGACACCACCTCCTGGATTCCGCCGCCTTTCTCACCAAGTCCAACACGCGGTTCCTTACCATTCATTTCCACGAGATCCTGCCGCACGGAGATCAAATCATTAGTGCGCTGGAAAGTGCGCAGCTGGCCCCCGAGGACATCGCCGAACTCGTGGAAGGAGCCAACATTGGCTCCATCATGTACCTCCGGCTGGTGCGCTGGGCGCTGGGCGCGGATGACCTGACCTGCCTTCATTTCGATCCATCCTCCAGCATCGAACGCCGGGAGGACGGGCACTACCTTGACCTGGAAGAACTAACGACACCTGCTGACTGAAACCACGGAACATTTCGCTTGGCGCGATCCCCCTATGCGGGGTAGATGCCTGGGATGATGAAGCCGCCAGGCAATGGCCGATTTCCAACCACGCACTGGACGTTGATCGCACGCCTGAAGAGCGAGGATGGAAAGGAGTCCAGCGCGGCGCTCGACGAGCTGTGCGCGCAGTACCATTACCCGCTCTACTGCTACATCCGCTGGCGGGGGCTGGATCATCACGAGGCGCAGGATGCCTTGCACGACTTCCTGGCTAGGCTGATGCGCCTGGAGTCCCTGAAGGATGCAGATGAGGCCAAGGGCCGCCTGCGCACCTACCTGGCCACAGCGCTGCAGCGCTACCTGATCAACCGCAACCGCGACAACCAGCACCGCCTTCGAGAGATCGCGCTCGACGGCGATGTGGAAGAGCGCTTTCGCCACGAAGACTTCGCCGATCAACTCACACCCGAGGTGGTGCTGGAGCGGACCTGGGCCATGACCGTGCTGCGGGCCACCTTGAAGGACCTCGCCAACGCGCAGGAAGCCGCGGGCAAAGGCGCTCAGTTCTTCCTCCTGGAGCCCTTTCTCAACCCCGAAGGCAACCCGGAGGCGGCGGATTATCCGGCGGTGGCCTTGAAGCTTGGCATCGCCGAAAGCGCGGCGCGCCAGGCTGTGAAGCGGCTGCGGGAAAAGTTCCGCCAGCACCTGCGGCAACGCATCGCCGACACGCTCAGCCATCCCACCACCGAGCTGATCGATGAGGAGATAAAAGCCCTGCTGGCGGCCAGCATGAAGTGAGAGGCCTTCAACCCGGATCCCCCGATTGATCGGGGCTGTCTTCGACAAAATTCGGACTGGTGCCGCCTGGATGCTCGTTCTTAGCGGGCTCCGTTCCTGACCATTTCCGGGCCTGACGAGCCTCCCCATTCAGAATGAATGCGCACCACCATCATCTTGCCGCCAGGATAGTTGATGGGCGTGGTGTGCTCCATCAGCACGAAGTCCGGTTCATCGGACTTGTGCCCATTGCCAAGGTAATGCCAGGCCGAGGAAAAGTGAGGGTCCGTGCTTTTGCTCAGGTACGCCAGGTTTTCCTTGTCCATATAACCTTCCGCCACCAAGTCATCGAGGGTGTCCGGGAAGCGGCCTCCATGATCCGACGCATAATTCCGGCACGGCATCCAGATCTGGGTGCCATAGCTGACCTGTGTCATGGTCTCTCGTTTGTAATCGATAGAAACATACAGAATCACGAGTCCCAGCCCGGCGAGGAGAAGAAAGCATGCTAGAATTTGAGACGGCTTCATGGACTGAAGCTTTGAATCGCATCATACTCACGCCACCTTAAACCGCCTTAACCGCAGGCTGTTCAAGATCACCGACACGCTGCTCAAGGACATGGCCGCGCTGGCGATCATAGGATTGAGCAGCCAGCCGCACAATGGATAGAGCACCCCGGCGGCGATGGCGATGCCGGCGACGTTGTAAACAAAGGCGAACCACAGGTTTTGCCGGATGGTCCCCAGCGTGGCGCGGCTGAGGGCGATGGCCTGCTGGATGCCGCGCAGATCGCCCTTCATGAGGGTGATGTCGGCGCTCTGGATGGCCACATCGGTGCCGGTGCCCATGGCGATGCCCACGTGGGCGGCCGCCAGAGCCGGGGCGTCATTGATGCCATCGCCGGCGACGGCCACCTTGCGGCCGGAGTCGCGGGCTTGATAGACCTGGAACAGCTTTTCCTCAGGCTTCAGACCGGCACGCACCTCGTCCATGCCCAGTTCCTGGCCCACGCGCTGGGCGGTCACGGCGTTGTCGCCCGTGGTCATGATAAGTCGGAGACCGAGGGAGTGCAGGCCTTTGACCGCCTCGGCGCTGGTGTCCTTCAGCTTGTCCGCAATGGCAAAGAGGCCGCAAAGATGGCCGTCCACGGCGATGAAGACCACCGTGTTGCCATGGGATTGCAGCCGCTCGACCTTGTCCAGCAGCTCGGCATCCACCGGCACGTGGGCCATCTGCATGAGCGATATCTGACCAAGGGCGACCTCCTGGCCCTGCACCCGGCCAGCCACGCCGGCACCTGCCACCGAAACAAAATCTTCCACCGGCGGAATGCGGAGCTGCCGGTCTTTGGCCGCCTGAACGATGGCCTTGGCCAGCGGATGCTCGCTGGAGGTCTCCAGCGCGGCGGCCAGCATCAGCAGGTCCTTGGCATTCTGGCCGGGCAGCGGGTGCATGAGCGACAGCGCCGGCTTGCCCTGGGTGAGGGTGCCGGTCTTGTCGAGCATCAGGGTATCCACCTTTTCCAGCCGTTCCAGGGCGGCGGCATCCTTGATCAAAATGCCAAGCTGGGCGCCGCGCCCAATGCCGACCGTAACCGCCATGGGCGTGGCAAGCCCGAGCGCGCAGGGGCAGGCAATAATGAGCACGGCGACGGCATTGACGATGCCGTACACGAGGCCTGGCTCCGGGCCGAATTCCCACCACAGCAGGAAGGTCCAGGCAGCAATGATCACCACCACTGGCACGAACCACTCCGCGACCCGGTCGGCAAGCTGCTGCACGGGGGCGCGGCTGCGCTGCGCCTTCGCCACCATGTCCACGATCCGGCTGAGCGCAGTCTCGGCCCCCACACGGTCGGCACGCATGATGAAGGAGCCGTCGCTGTTCATGGTGCCGGCGGAGACAGGCTGGCCCTTGGATTTGCTCACCGGCATAGGCTCGCCCGTGAGCATGGATTCATCCACAAAGCTGCTGCCTTCCACCACGACGCCATCCACCGGGACGCGCGAGGCAGGCTTCACCCGCAGGTAATCGCCCACCAGCACACGGCCCAGCTCGACTTCTTCGTCCACGCCATTCACCACCCGGAAGACTTTCGCGGGCACGAGGCTCATGAGCGCCTCCAGAGCGCCGCTGGTGGCCTTGCGGGCCCGAGCCTCCAGCACCTGGCCCAGCAGCACCAGCACGGTGATGATGGCGGCGGATTCGAAATACACGCCCGGCGCACCGCCGTGCCTGAACAGGTGCGGCACCATGTCCGGCAGTATCACCACAGCGAGGCTGTAGCCCCAGGCCGCCAGCACGCCGGGCAGGATGAGGCTGAACATGTTCAGCCGCAGGGTGATGAAGGACCGCCAGCCGCGCTTCAGCAGCGGCAGGCCGCACCAGAACACCACCGGCGTGGCGAGCAGGAGCTGCGCAATCGCTGACCAACTCGCGGGAATATCGCGGGCGGGCGGCAAATCGGCCCCCATGGAAAGAAACAGCAACGGGGCAGACAACAGCGCGCCGATGCCAAACCGCCGCAGCAGGTCGCGCGACTCGTCCTCGTCGTCATCGTGGCCGTTCGCGCCGTCCGCAGGCTTCCACATGGGGTTGCGCTCCAGGGCCATGCCACACATGGGGCACGGCCCAGGCTTGTTGGAGGCCACCCCCGGGCACATGGGGCAGATGTACTTCGCATTTTCCGGCGGTGCGATGTCACCGCCGCCAGCCGGTTTCATCACCGGTGAAACGTTGCCGCCACAGCAGGATGGGAGGTGATCAGACATGAAGGGACGGCCATTGTGCAACGGGAAGGGCCGGACTGTCTAGCCCCGGTTCAAGCAAGCATCAAAAGCGCCAGGAGCAGCCGACAGTGAAACCCAGGGCATCGATTCCCGGATTGGGATTGGTGGCACCCCCATTGGACATGTGCTGGAACATGGCCGCCACGCGGATGGAGAGCGTGTCGGTGAGCACCTTTTCCACGCCGAGCTGGGCAAACCAGTTTAGCGTCCGGTCCTGGCCCTGGCCGCCTGGGATGCCGGTGGAATCGATCGCGCCCATGCCGCCGCCGGCACCGCCGTAAATGGAGAAGGTCTGCGACTTGTTCCACCATTCAATGGAAGGCGAGGCGGAGAAGCCGAAGTAGTGGTTCTCAGGCCCGGTTTCCACCCAGGTGCCGATGGCGGTGAACTTGTTGCGCACGCTGAGGGTGGAACCGTCGCTCAAATCGAAGCCAAAGATGCGCCGTGTGCGCCAGGAAAGCTGGAAGGGCACCAGCTTGTAGTTGAAGGGCGTGCTCACTCCCGTTTCCCACAGGCCGCCCACTTCGAGGTCGATGGCATTGCCACGGTAGATGGGCTGCAAGGGCGGGGTTTCGTCCACAGCAGCCGAAGGTGCGGGCGTTCCGGCAAAGGCGGCGGCGGTCATCGCCAGGGAAAGGACAAGGGTGAGCTTGAGGTTCGTCATGGGGAGGAGGGCTTGGTGGTAAACTGCAGCTTCGACCTGTCGGCCGCCGTCATGGACCGCGGGTTGCCAAAGGCCATGAGCACGGTGGAATCATCGCTCTGAATCAGGCGGATCTGCAGCAGGTACTTGGTGCGCGGATCGATTTGCAAATCCACCTGCTTGAGGTGCCGGCGCACCAGCAGGCCCTTCGGCTGAAGGGCAATGGTGACCACATCCGGCTTCTCCCCGGTGACGGTGGGCAGGAAGGTCTTCGCCATCGCCTCTGGATTCATCTCCTTGGTGTTGAGAAACTGCATCCACATCCGCATGCGGCCATCGGAGGGGCTGAGGGTCTGCCAGGTGTTCTTTTCGCCATCCCAGACGCGCAGGTCCTGGTTGTCGAACAGCAGGATCGTCGCAGGCGGTGAGCCCATCTCCCAGCGAAAGCGCCCGTCCGCCAGCTTCCAGAAATGGCCGGTGGCCACCACGGGCTCCTTCATTGTGGGCAGGGTGCGGGTGAGCTTGAAGTCCACCTCTATGTCGCCCATGTGCTTCTGCGCATCCACCCATTGCTGAACGATGGGCGGCGTGGCGGCCTCGGGAGCGGCCTGGCACAGCGCCGCGCTGGCCAGAAAAACAAGGATTGAGTGGCGCATGGAGTCGAAAGGACCGCCTTTATACAACCCAAACGCGGATGGCACAATCGTTCTGCGAGGAGCGGGATGCGCCTTCTTTAATCCACAAAGATTAGGCTGGCATAAGGGCCTGAACTCGCTTCAATCGGGCGCGCCCGGCCTGGACAGGTCTGGAGCCGTGCTTTTACCCACCATGCCTTGCGAGGACCCCCCAGCTCAGCAGCAGGCGCACGCTGACGACCGTGCCTGCACCGGATTGCATGGCGCCTTTTGGACGCGTTGCCTGCTGTTCTTCCTCGGCGTTCTGCCCATGTGGCTGTGCGTGGTGCTGGCCCGGCCGATCTCGTTCGTGATCTACTGCCTGGCCGGCCCGCAGCGCCGCGCGGTGTGCGCG
>OUNM010788178.1_pt1 | contig 23712 bp, 35 predicted proteins | sample 1769961 | NCBI WGS metagenome assembly OUNM01 (sample SAMEA3914820, study PRJEB12502) | metagenome | biome: forest; material: soil | place: USA | collected 2012-03-12 | depth 0.3 m | reverse complement strand
TGGTCGGGAGGGATGCCCTCCTTGTCTTGAATCTTCGACTTGACATTGTCGATAGTATCGGAGGACTCCACCTCGAGGGTGATGGTCTTGCCGGTCACTGAATGCACAGTTAGAATCGACGGTTTGGTCGGGCTGGAAATCGGCGGTCGGTGCGCGACCGACTGCCTCTGGCGCGGGGAAGTGCAACTTACGAGTCTTGACGAAGATCTGCATGCTGGGCAAGTGTTGTTGATGGTTTGAGTGCTTGAGTGATGACTGGAGGGTTTCTTGATGGACGATGGATGCCTTCGATGGCGAAGCGAAAAGGTCAAGGTTGTTTGAGGAAAGGAAGGATGTGGGTGGAAGGAGGAGGTCGGGAATGCTTAAATAGGGAGCAGTTGGGCAAGAACGGAGGTTGGCAGTGGCAGCCAGGCTGCCGCCGCCCGGGCGGGGTGGCTGTGAACGCGGTGCAAAGGCGCAACCGCCGCCCAGTGGCCAATGCGAGCGATGGAAGTGGAGCGAAGCGACCAGAACGGCCAGTCAAGTCATCGGGTCAGGGCGGGCTGACGCGGTGGGGCGAAAAGCGACAGCCTCGCCGAAAGGGGCCTTTCTTGCCACCACCAGCGCTGCGTTTGCCTGCTGATTCATCTTGGCAGGCAAATGGTGAAATGATTCTCCAGCCTTCCTTACTTCGCAGTGAGAGAAGTGTTCTACAAACCTCCATCGCGAAACATCTCCAGAATACCTCCTCTCCTCATTCATGAGCGCCTGGCTGTCCAACCACCTCTCCGCCCGTGCCGAATTACCCCGGCCCCTGTCAGGCGCTCACTCGACTCCGCCCCCGCATTCTCCGATAAGCCTGGCATGGCAAAAGGCCGGTGACGTGGTCGGCAAGCGAAGTCTCGCAAACACCGGCCAGGCCGTGGAAATGCTTCCATCTCCACTGCTGCAGGTTGGTTGAGACGAGAGCCTCTGATTGCAAACCCTTGGACCAGTTCAGCTACTGCATAAAGTCGCGCGGTCCTCACTGGGTCCTCACTGGGCAGATCGCCCGTGACCTCCTGGCTCCGGGGGCGGACCCAAGACCACCTGGACCAGACTCGGCCAGGTCAGGGCCGGCGGGGGCGAGCAGGTTGCTCCTTGCCCCTTCAGATGGGGGCCAACCAGAGAACGAAATAACTGTCGTCTCGGTTTCGCTCATTCGTTCATTAAGGGACCCTTGAGCTCTCCATTCGTTTTACACGGTAGTTGCTCTGGCCTTCGACTCTTCCGCCCTTTAACGTTATCTCGATGGACGGTCAGAGGTCTCCGCTCCGGTGCGCCCGTCTCCACCATTTCCAAACCCAGCTGAGGAAGAGCAACAAGACGCATGATGACGCTCCAACGCAATGCAGAAGGTTTCGCCGGTTTTTTCAAAGTAACAAGCGATGCGTCAAAAGTTGCGGTGTGGCACGACACTTGTTTTATGCACCACACCCGAAAAAGAATCAATTCGGCAACGTTATCGTGAGATCGCGCCATCCTGCCGCCGAGAAAGACCGAAGCTGCTCGGTTGGGCGATCGACGTCATCGCCGACCGCGTCCGGCTTAGCAAAGGGTCCACCAGCACCAAAGCGACCAAGCCCCTGTCCATCATTACAATTCCGCGATCCAGATTCGGGACCATCCTTCAGCGCCGCAAGCGTCAACCAAACACCTTTCTGGTCCGCCTCGGACACGCCGCATAGCTGAATAATCACACTGCACCACCAGCTCCCATCAGCTTTAAAATTTTGGTAAGTCCCCGAGTTGACAATAGAGGGCAGGGAGCAGCGCCAACCAGATCCCGAAGATGCCCGACGACGACGGAGTTGCCGAGAGAGGACGGGCTGTCAACTGGGTCGACAACCGCTCTGGATTGCCTCCCATGGCGCAGCGCGCAACATGCCCCTTTTTCATAAATACATCCGGTTTTATACTTGTCCATATCGCAACCAGGCGACTCGTTGTCCCACTGGCGAGGCGGCTCGGTCTCGTAGACAGCAACGCAAACGCAACAGTCCAACCCCGGACAAGGGCTATAGATAATTCCATTCACCAGAACCGACTAATACATACGACCATAGATAGCAGAAAACATGGGATCCCGTCCGCTCTCCCCGAATTAAACTGCTAATCGCCAAATCAGTACTCAGGTCGGTGACGACTGGGGAATCCTTGGTGTTGTATGTTTTTTTTGTCTTTTTCCACAGTCCGCTCGTTATGCAGGTAAGCTACGGAGTAGTTGCTCCAGATAACAAGAGGGGACAGCCGAGGCAAAGGGACATCGCAAAATCAGCACGCACAGAACCAGTGAAGGGAACGGCGTTCTCCGTCGAGGTAGGGAGACGGAGAGGAGGATGGTGATGTATTGGAATGAGCGTCGGGCCTATTTGCCAACGAGCGGGCTGTACACCTCTCGAGTGAGTGGAAACGACCGTGATGCCTTCTTCAAGTTCCGATACGCTCTGTCTAGGCGCTGCCGACGAAGTGCATCCAATGTGGCGCCCCGGTACCAAGAACGGAGATAGAAACCTGGGCAAAGATGGAAGAGAGAGAGAAAGACATTTTGCCGCCATCGAATGCCCTGTTTGTCTGTCCTTCAGAAGTCACTCGTCCACCAGGCACGCGGTGCCCTAACTTGCGAAAAACAGCCTTAGTGACGAGAAAGGAGACCTTGTGGGCGCCGGGCAAGAAATCCTCGCTAGCCACTCGTGGTGGCCGTGATCACGCACGTGGTGAGGCCCAAGGGGATAGGAACGTCCTGGAGATGATTACAACCCGATTAAGCTCTGTCTTCAACTGAGATATGTCGTAGACAACAACTTACATCGGGGCAGCAGTAGGTAATACTCCCACACTTAGGCGGCAAGAGCGCCACGCAGATATTGTAGAGAATTGGGGTGGTGAAATCGGCGCAGCACAAAGGGATTGTGATGGTGTTGCATGAGTCGGTCCTTTTGTCCAAGGCTGGGAGGGCGGTGGTGGTCATGGCGAGCGCCAGAGCGGCGAAGACGCTGGGGAACTGCATTGTGTCGGTTGGGTCGAGGATGAGAAGTCTGAGTTTCTGGGTTTGGTGGCTTTTGATGTTTGATATCTTGTCTCCTGATGCTGGGACCGGCTTAATTTATGTTTCAGTCACTCTAGCCGGCCGACCGCCCCGAACTAGCTTCTCTCTCACAAGTCACCTCTGACGCAACTGCAAGACAGTCTACTATCTACACACTATTGAGAATCTTCAGCCCCGATTCTGACATATTCAGATCACGCGACTTCTTCTCGACGCGCCTATCGCTCATCCAGGCCCTCCCATTCAAGCCACATCTCATATGATCGATCGGTGACACAACATATAACAGACGGATTGGGATTCTAAGCTTCTTGGTAGGTTGTGGTAGAGAAACCTCAAGCAGCTGAGTTGCGTGGGTGGCTTACAAAGCGGGGTACGGGGGAGCTGCAGGCACGTCGGAGCCCAGGACTGGACGAGAAGGCGGCAGGCATCGTGGATGTTGGCCCAAACCTATGGTATGCCATCCACGCGCATGTGTTAGCTCTGGTGACCGGCGGACCCCTGGGCGGGCTTCTGGACGTCCCACTCGACGACCAGGGCGCCTGTCGGCTGTCGAACCGAATGGATGGCGAGGTTTCCGAAGCTTCCGTTGGCAGTGTGTACTGCTGTCAAGTTGTCGGTAAAAAAGCCGTCTCAACAACGACGGGCACTTTGTCTGTAGGCGTTGAAATAGGGAGATGATGAGTACCGGAGTTGTTGTTTTGGTGTCTTCTTGATACCAGACTTGCCAGGATGTGGGCCGTCAACTTCTTCAACCTTTATCTTGACATTGTTTATTGCAATCTTTGGCTATAAATAGGATACGCTTACCGACTCGCGCACACATAACATCAAACTGTTTAGCTTTACCTCGAGGGCTTCTGTTAGCTGGGAAGTTGACGAGGGAACTACTCATTCTTGCACGTGTATCTCCGGCGCATCCGCCAATATGTAGGCTGGGTGAACTCAAGGTGAACGCTCACAGTTTAGAAAAATCTCCTCACCATCATTCTGAGTCAAGACTGTTGCCTAACACACGCAGACGTCTCACTAGGACAAGGCCGTGGAGACGTGAGTGGCTGTGTGAGACATGCTCGGTTGCGGTTGTAGAATGGAGCACCAGGACAGCTTGACGGAAATGATTAAGAAGACGTTATGTTCTTTGGTGAGCATCATGCATGCATCAAGAGTTACTACAATCTCTAAACATGCACCCCCTGACGACAAGCCTCCAAAGCGCTCAAGATGGTTGATGCATATCACCTACGAAAGCGACCGGGAATGGAGGGCTATCAATAGAGGAGGGAGACCTGAAGCACAAAACGCCTCGCTACCTTCGGGAAGCCTCGAGGTTTGTGCCGAACGTACGTCATGCAGTCTCCTGCAACACACAGCCGCCCATGTAGCAAATGATAGAGATCACAACACGCGCTGTTGGTCCTGATCCCTGCCAGCCGCCGTCACATTGCGGCCGCCGGCCAGCTAAGGCTTTCCAGCGCCTGCTGTTGCCTATTGCTTAGATCACCATAAAGGACTAACAGTTTACTTTTGAGCTTTTACATGGAAAAATCCAAGTCCATGAGCGTTAAAGTTGTTCGTTGCGTGCTGCTAAACGACTACTCAACAAAAGCACAGACAGAATGGAGTAAGTCCAACCTGAAGCTGAGGATAGTCAACACCGTGCTGATCACCACACCCCCGTACAGGACGCCGAGGAACTGAGCCATGCCATTGGTGCCCGAGCCGTTCAAGGATGTTTCCATCTCGACGCAGGCAGTTTTCCTCGGGGGTCTTCTCGGGAGCACCCCGGTGGCCCAGATATGGGCCCGGTTTTGCCCTAACCTCAATACTGTGCAATACCGGGAGGCTCTCAGCGAGGAGAAAAAGACAGAGCTTGACCAGAGGGCAACCAAGTTGAGCAGAAGGGCGTGTGCCAACCTGTTGTACAAGTCTTCCGAGTTTGGCTGGGAGACGTGTTCCTGGTTCGACACCTTCGGGTTGATCATGGATGATAGAGTGCTCAGAATGTGAGCTCATTCCCTTGATTTTTGATCTTCGGCCTTGTCATCGCAGACCCAGCTGACACAATTACCGCAACAGGGACAAGAGGCCATACGAGTTCATGCAAACAGATGTCAATGGGCAGAGGACCGTTGGAACGCGGATTCCTGATGCGACATTGGGGCTCACAACGTTCGACGACTACTTCCTCGAGCGCTGTTTCGGGTGCAGCGTACTAAACTGCAAAGAGAAGCATGGCGAGAAGCAGCCTGACCGCAGGCTGTCACAGGATCGACTGCGCGACATGATGCGCAATCCCGAGTGCGGTCTCGTCGTTGATGGCGCGTGGGGGAAGACGGACCTCGTCTTCCCATATGCAGTCTACGAGGCGAAAAAGCGCGGTTCGGGGTATGAAGACGCCAAGCAGCAAATCTACCACGCATGCAGGACATACCTCGCCATGTTGGACGACCTGGTCAGGGACCCAGACAATGTGACCGAATACCAGACGAAGGACAGCAACAGATACCAGCTTTTTGCCTTCACCTCTTGCGGTTCTTATTGGGAGGTCTACATAGCCTGGAACTTTCTCGACAGTTGTGTAAGTTGATAGAGCCCCGATGTAAACCAAACTAAAGGCCTCTTGGCTAACATTGAGACTAGTTTGTGGAGACTATCTGGCAGGGCGATGTCAAGGAGTTCAGCCGTGCAGACGATCTAATATGCATCGTCGACCAGATTCACGATTACGCTGTCAACAACCACCGTGAATTTGTCATGAAACATCTCGAGTCATGGCATGTCCGACATGAGCAAACACGACAGCCAAGATCATCTGCTCAAACCATTCATGTTGGGAACTCGACGGATGAGACATGCGATCGCTCAGGGTCGAGCGAGACGGACGGGGCGGACGCGGAAGACGGGAATAAGTCTCGTGATGCCGAAGACTACCTTGACCGCCTGATGAACTTAGATACGAGGATGCCTGAATGGTTCCTCCTCAAAGAGTCATCGAAAGTCGCGAGGCAAGCCAAGGCACAAAACACGCGAGAACGCAACCGGAAACTGCGCGGTTCAAGTCCTCTGGATACCGACGACGACTCGCCAATACAGAAACAAGGTCAAAGCCGGCCCCACAAGGCAGAGGCAAACGCAATCGAGAAGACAGCGCCGAGAGGACGAGGGCGAGGCCAACCACGGAAGAAAAGGGGCAAAGTGCTGAAGCCAGCAAAATCAACTTCTCGCGTCACCCGCAGTGTTACCCCAAAGAATGCCAGTGCAGACTGATGGTTGTGTCTTCGCCTTTGCGGACCTTGTCGTTCGTTGAGCCTCCGGCTGGTTTGAGCATGCTTCTGCTTTGGACCTCTGTGGCGTCTTTTCAGTTTAGATCACGAGCGCGAAGAAGACGTGGATAAACGAATTATACTGTAGTAAGGTGGTTTAGCAAAAGTCATGATCTATCTGCTGAACATTGAGCTTAGTTGAGAAGTGATTCCTAGCCAGCTAATTCTTTTATGAGTGTCTAAGCAGCGCACCTGCGCCTTCATTGATAGGGTGAGCTGATCCCGGAAGGGCGCCTAGTCTGGCGGGAGTAACCTAAAACTCCAGTACTACACAACCCACGGCCACGTCAAGCTTATGTCTTATCCTGTATCATATCATTGAATGGGCGCCCAACTTCCGCTAGAAGTTCTACCCGCAAAGGGTAGACGTATCTACGATCATAGAGCAAAAGGCACAGCGGCAGCTCCCGGGCTCAAAGCTTGACAGCCTTGTCAACCAGTGTAGCCGTCTCCTCGCCTACTATACCAAAAGCGAGCTCAGGGAGGAAGGGCACTGCGAATATTAACATCCGTTTTGACAAAGCAGTGAAAACGCCAGAGGAGCAGCACTCCGAGATATCCATTGATACGAGCAGCGGCCAGCTGTCAACCAAGGGGTAAAGGACATGAACTACGAGGTACCAGTTAAAGCTTGGTTCGGTGTATCATAGTCTTGAACGACGAATGGTTCAACCTAGTATCGGGAAAGGGTCTAATGAGGTGTGTCTGTGTTGTGGGATAATGATTTGATGAAGCGAAATTCTCTACCAAAATGTCATCTCACAACTCACAACATCGACTCAAGACCACCAGAGCAGACATCGAACAACCACTCGCTTCAGATTAACTAGAACTCAAACATTGCATCCGCCCACCCTTCCCAGCACAGCATCCCCCTAGCTCAAGCCCAGGAAAAGAGCTCAAGCAGGCAGTTCTGGTCCGCACAGGTCATCCACCCATCAACAAGCAAACGCCCAAAAGCCATGCAAACAAAACAACAAAAAAACTCTCTTTCTATATGCTCTTCATTCATGTTCATAAGCGCGTGGCGTGGCATAGCGTAGCGTAGCGAAAATGAAGCAAGAGAAGCGAGAAAAGTAAAAACCAAACTGTCATCATCTTCAAAAGAAGAGTATTCCGTCCCTATCCCGTCCCATCCTTCAACCCACCCTTCCCCATCGCCATGCGCCCGACCCAACCCTTCCCTCCCATGTGTGTGTCCCCTCTGATCACCATCAAGACATGATGGCATACAAGACCGTCGGTACTGTGTGTGTGTGTGTTGTCATTTTGTGGGTGTGTCTAACAAAATCATGAAGAAAACAAAATAAGCTTTTTGGTCATAACTCAATGCCTTTCCCGTCGTAACAGACGTCAGTCATTTCCGTAGCAGCGTGGGTCTCGTGAGAGAGGCCAGCCCTGTAGTGAGGGTTGAGAAGATGGAAGAGAAACAGTAGCGAGAGTCATGTCAAGTGAATAATAAAAGCAGATAATATGGTGGTGAAAAAACACAACGCCGTCGCTCAGCAGCAGGGCAAAATATCAAGGACAACATATGAGAATAAAACAAAGATAAAAAGAAATCATAGCCCTGGCAGGTTGAAACGCAAGGCTATACCATCAACGACAACGGGGTATCGCAACGGAGCAGCATGTCGTAGAAACAGAGGCAGAACCTAGTTAGACCGGATGACCAGCTTTGAGAGGAGCTTGTTTGATAACGAGTCGAAGTCGTAGCGGTCAAACTTGGATTCGGAACGCGTCCGGAGGTAGGCCTCTGCATGGGGGGTTAGAGCCAGTCTCGATCGGGACAGCGGTATTGCGGCACTTACCATGCTTGATGACATGCTGGCGCACTTCAGTCATGGCCTCGCAGACAGCAGGGTTGTTGTTGAGCAGCTGGCCGTGTCTCCGAGTGTCCCACTCGGTGAAGGCGGGGAGCTTCTGCGAGATGGCGTGGAAGAGGCCGACAATGACGCCGACGGGGACCGTCTCCATGTCGGTGCAGAACTTCTCGACGGCGATCGGGTCCGGCACGCGGTAGTGGCAGTCGAACTGGATCTCCTCCCAGACGGCGAGGAGGATGGAGGCGAGCATGAAGATGGTGGGCCAGTTCTTCAGGCGCTCGCCGCTGTAGACGCTCGAGTAGAGGGCTGAGAGCTCCTCCAGGATGTCCTTCTGCAGCTCGCGCCACATGTCGGCCATGGCACACTTGATCTGGAAGTTGATCATGACGGGGGCGACTACCTTGCCGTAGTACTTGGAGTCCTCGTCGTCGATCTGGCCCTCGAGCGGCTCTTCTGTTGGCGGCTGCTCGACCATGGTGATGTGGAGAGTGAGGTTGTAGGCCACGACGAGCTTGAGCGCCTTGCGGATGACCAGGAGCCTCTCCCTGTCCTTGGTGTAGAACCGGTACGCCGTCTTGAAGATGTCGGTGATGAACGGCGTCCCCTCAAAGTGGTCATCGATGAACTGCTCGAAGCCCTCGTCGATGTGCTTGTCGAGGTACTCGTGCAGAGCCTCCATCGAGATGCCCTCCTGGCCCACATCGAGCCGCTCGGTGCGGATCTCGAAGTCAATGGGCTCCTGATCTTGCAAGGTCGACTCGACCCAGTCAACCTGGAAGCAGCTCTCGTCGGCAACGTAGACTTCGCGGACCATGACCGGGAGGCAGAAGCCGTAGCCGTGCGTGATCCACATGAGCGTCTCCTTTTGCGCGAAACCCTTGACATTGAAGACAGACATGCCGCGGCCGAGGTGGCGCTCGTAGTCGGCCTTCCAGTCCTTCATGAAGTAGCCAATGTCCTTGATGTCAATGCGAGTGCAGGGAACCTGCCACAGGCGAGCATGAGACGGCTGGCAGCCGGCACACGGCTCGCCCTTGTCGCACGTCTTCTTGAGGAACTTGCAGCGGAGGCAGGCCCTGAGTTTCCTGATCTCGCTGGCCTGCTTGCGCTGCTCCGGAAGCAAGGGGCCGCGCCTCCTGCCCACCTTCTTCTCACCGGTGCCGTCCTTCTTGCTCGTCGACGTCCTCCGGATGACCGGTTTTGTGGCCTTGGCGATGGGGCTCTTCCGCGTTCCCGAGTTCCGTCGCGCCGGAGGCGAGGTTGAGCCCGAGCCTGACCCGCTGGAGCCAGTGGCGACCACAGGCTTGGAGGTGGAGACGGTCTTGATGGGCAGAGGGGCAACGGCAGCGGAAGGGCTGATGAGATCGGTGCAAGTTGTTGGCTGGTGGTGGTGGTGGTGCCCGGGCGAGCAGTGGCGATGGTTGCTCGTCGGGTCCACGAACGAGTCTGACCCAGGGGAGAAGGGAGAGTAAGGGAAGGTGACCTCCTCGTAGCTGCCAAACTCGAGCGAGTTGGCATCCGACGTCGACGAGTCCGAGTTGTTCCTCAAGTGGAGGGTCTGGCCGGGGTTGAAAATGGCCTGGCTCTGAGAGTGGGAGTGCTGGGAGTGCTGAGTGTGCGGGAAGCTGTCGCAGTTCCCAAACATATCCACTGCCGTCCAGCCGTTGTCGCTGCTCGAGCCCAGCGACAAGACCTCCAGGAACGTGCCGGTCGGAGAATGGCTCCCAAGACTCCTCACACGCGGAAGCCCATCTGTCTGAAAGTTGAGAGTCGGATCGAAGTCCTGCCAATTCGCCATGCTCGCCCCCCACTGCATAACCCGAGAGGTGGGATCAATCGGAGACATGGTGGTGAATGTCGGCTCCATTTGGAGGCCAGCCTCAAGCGTGGCCTGGGTGGTGGCCGGGAGATACTCGATCGGGGCCGGCTGGAAGTTGGTTGCGTACGGGTTGAAGTTGATGAGGGCCGAATCCTGAATGAACTGAGAGAGATCCGCGGCGGGTTGCTGCTGGGCCTGGAGGGGAAGAGACCAGTCCGGGATGAGGCCGGCAGGGTTCGGGTGGGCGGCGGTGTGATACGGGGAGGGCTGGTGTTGAAGAGGGCTCGACATGGTGCTGCTGTGGTGATTTGGCGAGTGGGCGCTCTGGTCGTCTGGCGATGAAGGGGTCCCGCTGGCCGAGTTGGGCGAGTGAATTGACATGGGCGCGCTCACGGTGCCCGTCAGATCGAGCGGCAACCAGCTCGTCACCGGGCTCAAGCTCTGGCGGCCCGGCTGCGACATGGTGGTCAGGGCGGTCGAGGTGATGTCCTGGGACGGGGCGGCCGAGGAGACAGTGGGATAAGAGTAGCGGTCGCGATGGTCGAACACAAGCTGCTCCAACAATACGGCTTCCCCCCCAGCAGCGTGGAAGTCGTAGGTCATGATGCCAAAACCAGGGAGAGGAAGAGGCGGAAGAGTCGGTCAAAAGGGGATTGGAGGATATTCGGAAGTATTGTAGCGCCGGGCTGGGAGCGCGAGGCGAGGCGAGGGGGGATCGGGATCGAGGGGGATGGACACCGCTCTTTGCTCTCGAGATGCCGAGTCGGTCAAGAGGGGTTCATGACAAGGAGTCGAAGCGCCGGTGGGAGTTTTGATGCGTCGGGAGAGACGAAAAAGGGACTCCGCCGCGGACGGGTCCTGGTCCTGCGGCTTCGTCTGAGGTGCTGCGGTGGTGCTGCGGTGGTCGTGGGAAAGGGAAAGGAGGCGGCGCGATGGTCGATGGTCTGGGGAAAGCGTGCGGGAGGACCCCTTTCGGGCGTTTGGCGAGGGACGGGGAGCGCTGGTCAGGTCAGGTCGGGGTCAGGAGAGGAGCAGCGCCAGCAGCGCCAGGAGCGGAAGATCGCTGGAGTGGAGGCTTGTGGAGCGCAAATGCGTGCTGGTTTCGCTGGTTTCGCTGGTCTCTGCTGGGCTCGCTGTTTCTCCCCTCCCCGCTCTGGGTGCCAGGTGCCGCTCGCTCTCACGCAACTCCTCCGGTCGGTTGAAGAGGCGGTGAGAGTGCATCCAACCCCCGGTCCCGGTCCCTTTCGATGATTGGACCCTGGCGGCGCGGGACAAGCACGCAGTGGGTGCATGCAGAGCCCGGCCGTCCAATCGCAGGCGGCCAGGGCTTGCCGCTAGTGGGTTGAACTGGCTGTCCGGGATCGCCCAGGGCCCGCCCCGCCGCACTGTGCTGGGACTTCAGGTGCCTGTGGGTTGTGGCTTCGTGTCCCAGCCCCGCCACCCGCCAAGCTGCCGACCGCCATCGTGAGCCCGGCCGGCTTTGTGGGAGTCCACCAGACACAAAAATCTTGTGCGAGCAGCATTGGATTCATCCCGTGCCCACTGCCGGTGGCGTTCCAGGCGGACAGGTTTTGTTGCAGGGAGGCCAGGCAGGGCACAAAACCCTCCCTGAGGTATTTCAATATGTGTCAGCATCCCGCGCAATCCATCATCATCGCCATCACCACCGCCCTCGCCGTCTTGTCGCGCTTCGGATTCGCATTGTCGATTTGGGCATTGGGTGCAAGTGTTGGTGCTGTGGCTCGGCCGGGTCCTGCATGAGCAGTTCCATGAGAGCGCTAAACCCACAAAACGAACTCACCCGGGTTTTGCTGGTGGGGCGGCTTCCTCCCGTCAGCCATACAACAGTCCTGGTTTCTCTCGGATGCTTGATGCTTCACAGATCGACGCGCCCAGGTTGCTGCCCCTGAACGACATAACAGCGCAGAGAGGGACGCACTTGTGCGCTCTCGAGATATTCCCGGAGCGGCAGCATCTGCACCTCAAGAGTCCATGCGACCTCGGGACCGCTGTGCGCTTCTCCAGAAAGTGCAGCGCGGCGGGATGCAATGGCTTCTGTTACACAGACCTGGACACAATATATGCTATGCCCATGGAGTGAATGCTGGGCCTGGTTTGACAGCGTCTGCACAATGGCACCTCGGCTTCTACCGAATCAACGCTCCAGGTCGCCTCCCTAGGTAGTTGGCGGCTGAATGCGGTTGCCGTGAGCCCGGTCACAACGTTACAGAGTCCTTCTGCAGCCCAGAATACAGCTCGACAGAGAGGTACGCATTCCATCTTTCTCTCTCCAAGCTGAATAGTTTGTGAACGGAATATCCCTTGGTGAGACCGTCCAGAGCGCAGCAGGCCTCTGGTGTAATTCTGGCGCCGAGGTTGTCATCGAGCATCCTGTCGACCAAGGACAGTCGTTGCGGTGAGATAATTAAAGCAGGCCTTGGTCCTCTCACGAGCAGAAACTCGCCCCCTCTGTGAGGTGGTATGCAATGCCGCCGCCGTCTCAGGGTCCTTGGGTGGTAGCATTCGGCTGGGTTGGGGAGTGTTTCGGAGTACCGACCGCGTGTCTGGTTTCTTTTTTCTCACTGTGTCACCGTCGGCTGGATCTGCGCCAGCAGCCCATGTCTTCTCCACACTCCGATATCAGATCCCACCCGGATGCGGGACACAGTCAGCACTCAGCAGCCGTCTTTGGACCCCAAACTCCTCCAAAGGCTGCTTCATAGACGCTGGAGGCTGCTCTCCCTTGCGTCATTCTCGTCCAGCGGCTGAATAGGACGGTACTATGTAAAGTCGAGCTTCCCGGACCGTGGAAAGGCCAATTGGTCCTGACTCAACCCATTGTCCCCGGTGCTCGACGGCATGGGCCTCAGTCATGTCTGGCCCGGCCCCTGTTGAGCTCCATCGCGCTGGCAGCTCATTGACTGCACTTGCACACTTTCAGACACCATACCATGGACGCCCCCCACCCCAACCGTCTGCGGCGCACTCCACTGCCTAATCTTGCCACATGCTCCCGCATGAGTGAACATGTTCGCCGGGGGTTTTTCCACCTTCCTTGCTGCTCCCCGATGCTGAAGTTAAAGCGCCGTTTCTCACCTCCATCAGTCCTGTCGAGCAAGAGACGCGGGCGAGACAGGATCGCAAAGGGATTGGCACCCCGGCGCCCGGCTGATCCAACGATAGGACGAGAATCTGCCACAAAACAGCCACAGCGCGCATGTGCCGTTTGCTGACCAGCTGCCGCGCAACGGCGCACCCCCCAGATACGGCTCCCCCAATCAACTCGGCCGTGCGGAGCATTCTCGTGACCGGACGTGTCGGCTGTGCCAGGCGAACACGCGCAGGTGGATGCAGCAGCTGGCTGGCTGGCTGGGGAGAGGCTTTCTCCAGGGCGGCCAGCCGGGGCCCTGCCGGTGGCCCAATCCAGACCCGGCATGGACCGCGTGCTTCGGTCGCGGAGCTCCCGGACCCCGGCAGCCGCACGTCCCAGGACCTAACCCCGGCGCTGTTTCCGCCGGGAGAGACTACCCTCTCCCCGGCTTGGCGGACGGCGTTCAGGAGATCTCAATATATTGACCTCTGTCGGTTCACAGAGAGGTCTCTTCTCTATTTCGTGTGCACGACTTGCTTACCAGATTGCTGGGAAATTATTGTTGCCCAGAAAACATCCCTTCCTGTCATCGAGACGAATTCGAACCGACCATTCCCCTCACCATCTTGTTGTGGTTTAGTTTTCTCCTCTTGCCCTTTCTCTTCCCCTTCCTCTTCTCACCCCCCTCCTCTTCTTAACACTTGCGTTTCTCGCTCCTCCCTTTTCTCACTTTCCTCGCTGTTCTTCTCGCTGCTAAAGTCTCTTACATCGCCTCGTTGTGTGCAATGGGCGTGATTTCTTGATAGAGGCGCTGAGAAGACAGAAGAAAATATTGTCCTATAGAAGTATTCACTACCTTTACATTGCCGTTAGGCGGGGATGCTCAAGGTCGCTCCGGAGGCTGGCGAGCTCGGTTTGCATCGAGTCCTTGGCGGCCTTCCGGATGGCCTCCCGTGTGTTGGCCGTGGCTGCATGATGGTTTTCGGCCAGTTCCTCTATTTCATCGCACCGTTCATTAATAGCGACTTCTTGCGTAGTGGCCTGGCCGTGTATTGCTTCGATTAGCTCGCGCAGGTCTGCAATCTCCTTGCTAAGGTCGGCCAACTTCTTGTTGAGACCACCACGGCGGCTGCTGTCTTGCTGAGGCCGGGGTTACAGATGCGTCGGCGAGCTTGGCATCGTCACGATCGAGACAGTAAAGCTCTTTGAGCCATGGCGGCATTGCGCTGTTTCTTTCTTTTCCGGGGGGACAGTGGGTGAACTGCTCGTATCTTACGATTGAGCCCTGGTGCGATCCATGATGTCTTTTTCTTACTGCCAACCGGCGGGCAGTGTTCCCGGGTCCCAACTTTGGTGTCTGGCCCTCCCGGCAATCCCCGGCGGCCTCCACCTGCTGCCTCTTATGCGACTGCCGGGGCGCAACATCGTTGTCAATCATTTCGACGAGTACAGTCGAGTCTGAAAAACGGCTCACCCTCTGCGCGGTTTGTCCCAACTCCTTGAATTGAATGGCTTGAATGCCTTAAGCCGGAAGATAATGGTCCATTTCCCGCCCAAGGCCCTCGAGTGGCTCACAACACGAGCGGCTCCTTCTCTGAGCGACAAGATGACGGCTCCTGCTTTCGAGAGCCGTTACCACACGATTTAAGGAAAGAACTGCTCAAGACTATAAGCCGCTCGTTGTTCGTAAACTGCTCCGAGCTGAGCGCGGTTTTGTCCCGACTCATGGAGGTCCGGTAGGCACCGCCAAATGATGCCGGCCAGGTCCAGACTCGGTCTATTCCTTTGTATATGGCTTTCCACCACAGTGAATGACTTGCAAAGACAATCTTGTGGTTTTTCGTCCCAGCTTGTAATTTTCATTCGAGTTGAGGATGCGATATATTCCACGTCGACTGCAATCATGGTTCCCCACAGCAAGAAGCTACATCCCAGAAGGCTGTGGAATTTGCAGTCACCTGGTGAGAGTTTGGCCCAAGAGGTGCCATCTGACACAGGTGTTCAGGATTTTCTTGTTTGTTCCAGCACCAAATGCAACTAGCAACTTTGGAGTGTCTCGAACGACGAGGCGGGTTTTGGTTCCGTGCCAGTGCAACAGCTCAAAGCAAGACTCCAAGCTTGAACTTTGGCTCATCAGGGCATAGTCCAAAAAATGGATAGTTGATGAACGCATACAATAAAGGAAAAAAAGGAAAAAGAGAAAAGAAAACAGGATTAAAAAAATGCAACCAAGCGATGGATGTAAGGGATGGAGTGAAGTCGAAGGCAGACCCGCTTTTTCTCGGCAAGGGCGCACCCCCCCTCCCAAAGCGACTCACGAGACCAATCACATCGCCTCTCCTTGTGCAATCATCGATTCATCATACCCGCCATGGCAGGATAATGGTAAGGGCCGAGTTGTCACAAACATTGTTCCCCTCGAAAATCGGCAGGACAAAGCCGGCATGCGTCAAAAAGGTGTCGCTTTCCCGTGGAAGAAGGGAGCCGCGGCCGGGACCCCACAGCAGCAGCAGCAGCCATCGTCCACCTCATCGACACCCGCTGCACAGCCCGACCTGGACAGCGAAACCGAAGAAGAGATACCATTTCACAGGGGCAAGCCAGGACTCATGATTCCAGACCTTTTCACCGAGCTCCCGCCCGTCAGGGACGCCCTGGCCACCAAGACCTCCAACGACCAGGACGAGACCGTCGGCGTCTGTCTGCCGTTCCTAGGCGGCGAGGATGAGGCTGTCGAGTACAACGAGCACGGCGTGCCGGGGCTGGACCGCGCTAAGCACGTCAGGTTCCTGCACCAGAGCCTAGGCAAGCTGCCCGGCCGCTTTGTTGCCGCCGACGCCAGCCGCCCGTGGTTCCTGTACTGGTGTCTGTCGGCCCTCTCCATGCTGGGCGAGGACGTGACGTCCTACCGGGAGTCCATCATCGAGACCGCCCGCTCGATGCAGAACGAGACGGGAGGCTTTGGCGGCGGCGGCGGGCAGCTCTCGCACATGGCCACGACCTACGCCGTAGTCTTGTCGTTGGCGCTCGTCGGGGGCGAGGATGTGTACGACGTGGTCGATCGCAAGGCCATGTGGAGGTGGCTCTGCAGTCTCAAGCAGCCGGATGGCGGATTCCAGGTGTGCCTCGGGGGCGAGGAGGACATCAGGTATGTTTGCTGGCTGTCCGGACGGCGGCCGAGTGCCCGAGCTAACCGCCGGAAAAAGGGGCGCGTACTGCGCAGCTGTTATTATTTCCCTGCTGCGTCTTCCTCTCGACCTAACCCCCGAGTCTCCGGCACATGCCGAAGACGGCAGCGCAAACCTCTTGACGGGCGTAGCAGACTACGTTCGGCGATGTAAGCAAGGAGAAACAACCTGCCGACCACCAGCCTTGGATCAGTACTAACACGTCCCAGGCCAAACATTCGAAGGCGGCATCTCGGGCCAGCCCAACGCCGAAGCCCACGGGGCGTACGCCTTCTGCGCGCTGGGCTGCCTTGCGCTTCTAGACCACCCCAGCCGCAGCATCCCGAAGTAAGTACGCAGCATCGGGCGGGGCAAGTGTCTGCAACCATCCGCCCAACCATCCACACACACACGCGTGGCGAGAGGAGCACGGCATGCTGACGATGGCGACATGAACCAGCTCCCTCGACGTTCCACGGCTGATCGCCTGGCTGTCGTCTCGGCAGTACGCGCCCGAGGGCGGCTTCTCCGGGCGCACCAACAAGCTGGTCGACGGCTGCTACAGCCACTGGGTCGGCGGGTGCTTCCCGCTGATCGAGGCCTGCCTCAACGGGAGTAGTCGGGGTGGGAACGACGACGTGGCGGCCACGACAACCACCAGCACCAAAGCGAGCAGCTGTCTGCCGCCAGCAGAAGAGAGCCTGTTCAGCCGGGAAGGCCTGATCCGGTATATCCTCTGCTGCTGCCAAGACCAGACCAAAAGGGGCGGTCTGCGCGATAAACCAGGAAAGTGAGTTCTTCTCTTGTTTCTCCCTCCGAGGTCCCCCCCTCCCATTTCCTGGCCCCCTCCCCATCCCGTGCTAGGTCATGTGTCGTGTCATAAGATAATGTACTCACCCACCACCCCCTCTTTAGGATGTCCGACGCCTACCACTCCTGCTACGTGCTTTCGGGCCTTAGCTCGGCCCAACACCAGTGGGAGCTGGACGAGCCCGACGGGGCGGCGGAAGCGGCGGCGGCGGCGGATCTGGTGTGGGCCGTCCTGCCGTATCTCGACGGCCTGCAGGTGTTTGACAACAAGGACCGCGTGCGCCCGATCCACCCGGTCTATGCGATCCCACAGCAGAGTGTTCAGGCGATCAAGGGGTATTTTGAGAACCGGGAGGGGTTTTAGACGGGGAAGAAAAGGGTGGGAGTGCTGAGTGGCGCTGAGTGGGCGACTGGTGGGAGACTGGTGTCGCCTGTTTGCTTGTGTGTGCTTGCTTGCTTGAGGATGATGGCAAGGACGCCGAGGATGTGACCTCAGCCTTGCGCCCTTGCAAACAGTGCAACTTTCTCCTCTCCGCTAGTTGCCTTGTTCACGGGCTCGGTCTGGGTATTCCGTGTTTATTGGGTTGCATACGCGTGCACGACATGACGGCAACACACATCGCGGCATCGCGGTCTTTCGACGTGGTTAGGGTGGGTGGAGGAGGGACGGGCCCATCTGCCGGGAAGTCTACGCAAGTCATTTCCATGCGCCAGGGGTTGCTGACGACGAGGTTCGACTTCGTCAAACGGTCCGGCTAGTCCTTTCTGGTTGCGGACTGCAGCGAGCCTCATGTATTGTATGCGGCAGATAATGCAGGCAAAAACAGGAGTCCCTCTTTCATCTGATACCATGTGGTGTGTATGTGCATGTAGAGTACGACGCTGTTGACGTGAGCTGCATGCAGAATGGCGGCCAGGGAGCCAGGCTCATCAGCCAAGGTGCAGCCGGGCATCTAGATCTTGCAATCTAAGCTCTGTTCGGACTCACCGTCTTCGGGTCTTGTCACTCGTGGCCCATAGATTGGTGAATATGAGGCCAACTCGCCTGATGTCTGCAGATACGGAGGCCTCCGCGGCCACCCGCTACTGATCTGCCAGCCATGGGTGTGTGTGTGGTGTCTGAAAAACCCGCCGCGTGCGTCGAGAAAAATGCCCGACGCGGCTTGATCTTTCCCCCCTGATTTAGTTACCACCCACCATCCTCGCCTGGTGGTGGAGGACAAGAGAAACGAGCCCGCCAATCCGGGTCACGCCTGAGGCCCCGGGCTGAAACGCGTCTGCCGTGCAGTTGTGGATGTCTTCGTTGGGCTCTATTCGCGTTCCGAGTTGGAGTTTTACTGATAACGCCCTGCCGCGGGAGGCGATCAGGTCGTTGTTCGCCTCCGGCGACCAGCACTGCTTCGTTCCCTCTTCCTGCTTCTGTCTCACACCGTCCTCGGACCCTGTTGTTTCCGCGTTTCTGCAACACCTGGCCGCCAGAACGGGCCTCGGAATGCGGGCCCAGAGCGAAGCCCCTCCAGATCTCGGGGGGACGGAAGGGTTACATGGCAGGAGGCCTTTGGCATGCAGTCGGGAGGTACAGCATCATGCGGTGGAATCGGCTCGAGTCCTTGTGCGAGCGAGGCAAAACGACACACAGGTTTTGCTCAGACCGAGAGCACCCTCTGGAGAGACAGGACGGCGTCGACGGGAGAAGAAGCACGGAATACCGGACCAGGTAGCATTGGCAGGCCACCGCGGCACGGGTAGCGGCAGGAACAGGGACCGGGCCTTTGCCCAGCCCCGCAGCAGCTGTCTCGGTTCAGTGTGTTGCTGCCAATATCCAGCTGCGGGATCAGAGATGGGCTTGGGTGGTGTAGCGATCCTGTCTGGGACTCGGTCGGCCGTCCTACGGAATGACGTTAGACGGTTTCATTAGTGCAGGATGCTGGTGTGTGTCTTCTGTCGTGTGTAAGTGAAGTGGCGGGGGGTGGGGTGTCTTTGGCCCCCTCGATCCCTCGACCCCTCCAACACAACCACGGGAACCCACCCGCTAGCTACAACACACCGAATGGATGCCGAGTCCTGTTGTGTTGTGGGGTGGAGGGCAGTCTCCGGCTCCCTTGGTTGCTGCCCCACATCGTCCATCCCATCCCCCGCCGTCTGATCTTAATTTGGCACCCCCGCGCCCGGCCGGTCCGCTGGGTTGGAGCCGTGCCCTCTCCGGTGCTGGGACGGGCTCGTCGGCCGAGGTGAGCGGGGGAAGATGACGGTGTGAGTGTGACTAACGTCAACGTTGCTTGGGCGGTACGGAGCACCCACCACCCATCACCCATCACCCATCATCCATCACCTGGACAGTGGCTGTGTCTTTCGATGGTGTCATCCAAGTTCATGATGCGAACATCGAGAGCGACGGCCGCGAATGAGCACCGCCGTCCCGGGGTTGCCCTGTGTGACGTCTCCGCGTGGCTCCATGTTAGTGGTGAGCCCGGGCGCCCGTGACAAAGCCGGTTGCGCGGGAGAGGGCTGAGGTCCAACTGCACGGCGTTGCCCAGCGTTGCGCAGGTTGCGGTCTGCGAGGTTGGATCTCTGGAACTCGATCAACCCACGGGATTGGGCAGCTCGAGGTTCCAGAATCCTTCCTAGTGCTCATAGGGCCCTCTTGTTTCCAACCACTCAGGGCGCACACACCAGGAACTGCCTTCGGGACAGCTTGAAACTTTCTGTGGATGATCCTGGCTCCGGATTTTGAAGACGCGGACTTTTGAGTGTACTTGGGCTTTTTTGTTGACACTGTCTCCGACTCCCGCCGGCATTGCATGCGCCAACAATCATCAACATGGAAGTACTCCGTCCCAGAGTTCCGTACCTTCCGTCCCACCGTTGCCCCCTGTGGAGTTGCCCCACGGCAATTTCCTGCCCCGCCTTCTTCTCTCGGTCGTTGCGACTTCAGTCCCGTCCCAAATTCTTTTTCTGCCTGCTTCTGCCTGCTCCGCTCGCCTCACCGTCTTCCCATGCACGGGGAGGGGATTCGTGGGGTCCGACACTCGTCGTGCTGTCGGTGTGCATCCATTATTTCGTACCTCCTCGTCGTGCCCACGGAATACCTTCTCTGTGCACCCATGAGGCTGGCCCGACTCTTCCATTCGCCGTCCGCTTGCCCCCCTCGCGGCCCCTCCCCTCCTCGCCCCCCCTTCCCCCGACCCAGACCCAGATTTGGGTGTTCTTGTTTTAATATCAGGAGGCATTGCCAGCTCATCATTGCATGAGCGTTAAGGTTGGCCTGTGCCTAGTTGCCTTGCGTCCCCGTCGGCCACTCACAGCCGCCGCTCGTCGTTAGGGTCAGATGCAGGACATGCAAGGGTTTGCCGGCCCCAGCCACTGTTCATGCATCTCACGGCTTTTTCACCGACTTCGTGGTGTGGCCTCAAGCCAGTCGTTCTCCTGCGGCCACCTCGCCCCCGCTGGCTGTTTGGTTCGCCGGCAGCGAGCAGAGAGGGGCAGAGGGGCAGAGGGGCAGCCAGAATTCGCCATCTGGACGATCACGATTACGGAGACGAGTCGAGACGCAGCACATCCGGGACGCCCCGTCCAATACCTCGCTCGCCGTCGCGGATCTCAGCGGCTGCCGACGAGCCCCCCGGTCGCCTTGCTGTGCTTCTGTTGTTCCCTTGTTTGTTCCGGAAACCCAATTGCCTGCTTCTGATTCGCCCAGATCGCCCGTCTTACCGGCTGTTGCATGTCAACCAGCGCGAGCCAGAGGCGGCGGTTCTCCCACAGCCGCTTTCCGGGCCCGTTGCGCTCTCGAACCTCGCTTGCCGACCGACACGAAAGATGCGAGTCTGGCGAATCGCCCATGGTCCCGGCCTGCATGGCCCGCCAGGCAGACTTGCCTCGAAGAATCCCCTCTCCCCGGCGTTCTGCAGATTGATGAACCGGACGCCTGCGTCGCCCTAGCTCACTTGGGCACCGCCAACGCTCTTCCCGTTCCCCGCCGGCCCATGCAGATGCACGCCGGGGGGCAGACCGGACGACGGCTTCCACTCACAGCATCGTGCTCTCGCCATGTACTGAATCTGTACATCTCGGCCAAGGTGCTTCTCAGTGGCACAGTTCTTGTCCCTCGCAGGCGCACATCCTGGGCAACGCGTTGCGGTGCATGAGTTGCCCCGCCATTGGCATCTCGGAGAGTCTCTCTCGGTCTCCTTCCCTCGTCCGAACCCTGTCTTCGACTTGGGGGAGATTCGAAAAATCCTAACAAGGTAATCCCTTCTTCGCGCTCCCAGAAGTCGGCAGAGAGTGGGGTGCCGGCCAAGTATCGGCAGCAAAGGCATGCAGAAACAACCATGGCATCCGAGCCCCTTGGGGTTAGTTCCCTCGTCGCCCTTTTGAATTCTTCACCTGCCGCTTCTTCCCACACAGTAGTAAGTAAAAGAATTGGCCGCCGGAGCTGCCTCCCTCGGACCACGCACATGGCCGGCCCAAACTTCGGACAAAAAACAAACAAACGCGAGGGGGTATGGAAACGGGGGGGGGGTTGGTCATGGTGGAGGTTGGAGGGGCCAGTGGGACACACCAGCAAGCTCGCAAAGGTGCGGCATCGTGCTAGGGTCCTCGTCTTTGCCCGATCCAGACTGGCCGGACTTATCAAACGAGATCTCTCCAGGACAGTGCATCCCCCCCATGCCGTTGGTGTGGAGTTGGCCCGGCCTCTGCGGTTGTATCAACTGGCAACGACACACGCCAGCACATCAAGATGGGTCACACTTTGAGCCGCATCTCCCAGTGGACATGCGTCTGACGACCCCTTCCCTCCTCTCGGTCCTAGCTTGCCGTCATTTTCCTTGTTACATTCTGTCTCCTCTGGGCATTTTTGCCATCCCATCCCCTGCCCCGCATTATGCTTCCCGTCACCGCAATAAAGCAGTCATGTCTCGCCGGGTGCTGGCCCACGGCTTCCCCTTCCTGCTGCGTCGCCTTGGAGACTTACACGTCACACATCAGCCAGCCTTAACATCCCCAATCTCCCAGCTCACACCACCCTCCCATCCGTGAGACAAGCTTTTATTCACCTTCGGCACTGCCCGACCTTCCCCCCCGTGCTTCTATGCCGAATTACTCCTAGGTTGGGCTCGACTGCAGCACATCCCGCCGAGTCTTGATCCCTGCAGTTTGTTTACTTGCTCTCCCCACCCGCTTTCTCTTCCTTTTCTCGACCTGCCACGCAGGCCCTCGGTGCGATTTTCACCAGGAACCCGGCCACCGAACCACACCGAGCCGACTGGAAGCAACTGTCACAATGGGCGGTTTCTACATGCAATACTTGGAGAGTAAGTCATCAATTGACCTGATGGCAGGGTTAGGCGGCCCTCCGCAGCGTCGTTGCCATCCCCAATCACACATTATTCCCGATGTGGTGGTGGGGGTGTCTTGGGAGATGGAGGGCATGGCATCACCACGTGGTTCCCCCACCACAAAGCTCAGTCTACACCGTCCCTGAATCCGACGGCTTAAACCCCTGATCACCATCACCTCCAGGCCAGCCAAGTCACCGGTTGCCCTGCTGGCTCCGTCCCCTGCTTCCCATGCAGACGGGTAGGGCTGAGGGCGTTTACGTTGGGCTGTCATGCAGATGTCTTCACGTCATCATCCACGTTTCCCACCCCCCCTTCGCCTCTTTCCCTCTCTTCCTCCCCCATCCCGCGAGGTTTCTGCAGAGAGAAATTGCCCAATAGGCAGTAGCCGTGAACATAGGGCTGACGAAAGGATGTCTTACAGGTCTCTGCCGGCGGCGTGGATGGCATGACCCCACGTACGAGTGCTACCGCGGCTCGCACGGCTACACGTGCCTGGTCCTGGTCAATGGGCGCGAGTACCAGACGGATCTCGCATACGAATCGGGCACGCTAGCGCAGGAGAACGCAGCCATGCGTGCCTTTATGGTCTGCCGGAACTTCTCGGTCAACGGCGGCATGCTCGCCCGCAACGGGATCGTCCAGGGGCTGCCCGTGGATGACACGGGCCGCAAGATCCGCAAGGGCAGCCGCCACGGCTCCAACCACGGCCACAGGAGCCGGTCGTCGGGCCACCACTCCAGCAGCAGCTCGACCACCTCGCTCGAGTGAGGGCTGCCGGGAGCCGCATTTCTTGTGTGTGTGCGAGAGACTGTAGGTGGGTGTGATTGACAGGGGGACCCGATCCAGGACTGGGATTCGCTGAATCCTGAGGTCTCTCTCTTCACACACCCCCTCCCCCCTGGAAGGACTTCAGCCCAATCAACGGAGAGCAAGTTGCTCGATCGAGCATTCGACACCGGATTGTTTTTTTCTGCCATAAAATTTTGGACAAGGCTTCACAGCGACGCGGCACGGAAGAGAGAAAGCGAGAAAGCGAGGGAGAGAGAGACCGGCCGCGGATTATACCCCATTGGTGGCATCCAGCTCCTTTTCCGTTCAACGGGGCAGGGTGGTGTGCCCGGAGTGGCATGAGGACATGGATATTTCTTCTTTCCGTTTTCAGAGAGGATGTTCTTCCTCTTCTGCATTTTTCACGACATGAATGAACGACAGTAACGACGCGCGACCTAGACAACGTTCGGCATTTGACGACCATTTTCACCAGCCG
>OUNM010106308.1_pt1 | contig 23737 bp, 13 predicted proteins | sample 1769961 | NCBI WGS metagenome assembly OUNM01 (sample SAMEA3914820, study PRJEB12502) | metagenome | biome: forest; material: soil | place: USA | collected 2012-03-12 | depth 0.3 m | reverse complement strand
CGCGGCCAGCGTGTTCCACCTGGCCTGGGCGCTGGTGCTGGCGCGCACCAGCGGCGCCGACGATGTCGTCTTCGGCACGCTGCTGTTCGGCCGGATGCAGGGCGGCGAGGGCGCCGGCCGCGCGCTGGGGCTGTTCATCAACACGCTGCCGATCCGCGTGAACGCCGCCGACGCTGACGCGGCGCAGGCCGTGCGCGATGTCCACGCGCGCCTGGCCCAGCTGGTGCGCCACGAGCATGCGCCGCTCGCGCTGGCGCAGCGCTGCAGCGCGGTCGAGGCGCCGCTGCCGCTGTTCAGCGCCTTGCTGAACTATCGCCATGGCGACGCCGCGCCGGCGCCCACGGTCGCTGCGGCGCACGCGCAGGCGTTCCAGGGCATCGAGGCGATCGGCGACCAGGAGGAGCGCACCAACTATCCGCTGGTGCTGTCGATCGACGACCTGGGCGAGGCGTTCGAGCTGACCGCGCAGGTGCACGAGAGCGTCGCGCCCGCCCGCGTCAACGCGTTGATGGCCACCGCGCTGGGCCGCGTGGTCGACGCGCTGGAGCAGGGCGACGCCACGCCCGTGCACGCCTTCGACCTGCTGCCCGCCGACGAGCGCCAGGCGCTGCTGGTGGACTGGAACGCGACGCAGGCGCCGTATCCGCGCGACGCCGGCATCCACGAGGTCTTCGCGCAACGCGTGGCGGCGACGCCCGACGCTGTCGCGATGGTGCACGGCGCGCAGCACGTCACGTTCGCCGGACTGGCGGCGCTGGCCGACGCGTTCGCCGGACAGCTGCGTCACGCCGGCGTGGCGTCCGGCGACGCCGTGGCGCTGCTGCTCGATCGCTCCGTCGACATGGTCGCCATGAAGCTGGCCGTGCTGCGCCTCGGCGCGGCCTACGTGCCGCTCGACCCGCAGGCGCCGCCGGCGCGGCTGCTGGCGCTGCTGGATGACTGCGGCGCGCGGCTGCTGGTGACCACGCGCACCCACGCGGCGCCGGCGAGCGCCGGCGTGGCGCGGCTGGACCTGGAAGACCTCGCCCGCGATGGCGGCGGCCGTCCGGCTGAAGCGGTCCGCGTCGATCCGGCGCAGCCCGCGCACGTGATGTACACCTCGGGCTCCACCGGCGTGCCCAAGGGCGTCGTGATCCCGCACCGCGCCGTCGTTCGCACCGCGATCAACGGCGGCTACGCGGACTTCGACGCCGGCGTGCGCATGGCCTGGGAGGGCAGTCCTGCGTTCGACGCCACGACGCTGGAGGTGTGGCCCGCGCTGCTCAATGGCGGCTGCGTCGTGGTCGTCGACCGCGAGACGCTGCTCGACACCGAGGCCTACGTGCGCCTGCTGCGGGCCCAGCGGGTCAACGTGATGTGGATGACGGTGGGACTGTTCAACCAGGCGGCCCGCGCGCTCGCGCCGGTGATGCCGCAGCTGCGCACGCTGATGATCGGCGGCGACGCGCTGGATCCGGGCGTCGTGGCCCAGGTGCTGCGCGACAACCCGCCGCAGCGCCTGCTCAATGGCTACGGCCCCACCGAGACGACCGTTTTCGCGGCGACGCACGAGATCCGCGCCGTGCCCGCCGGCGCGACCAGCGTGCCCATCGGCCGGCCGATCGCCAACACGCAGATCTACCTGCTCGACGAACGCGGCCGCCCGGTGCCGCGCGGCGTCGTGGGCGAGATCCACATCGGCGGCGACGGCGTCGCATTGGGCTACTACAAGCGGCCCGAGCTGAGCGCGGAGCGCTTCGTCGACAACCCGTTCCACGGCGGCCGCATGTACCGCAGCGGCGACCTCGCGCGCCTGCGCGAGGACGGCACGCTGGACTTCGCCGGCCGGCGCGATTTCCAGGTCAAGATCCGCGGCTTCCGCATCGAGCTGGGCGAGATCGAGGCGCGGCTGGCGCAGCTGCCCGGCGTCCGCGAGGCCGTCGTGCTGGCGCGCGAGGACGTGCCTGGCGACAAGCGCCTCGTGGCCTACGTCGTGGCCGACGACGCGGCCGGGTTCGCGCCCGCGGCGCTGCGCGAGCGCCTCGTCGACGTGCTGCCGGACTACATGCTGCCGTCCGCCTGGGTCGCCCTCGACGCGCTGCCGCTGACGCCCAACGGCAAGGTCGATCGCAAGGCGCTGCCGGCGCCGTCGGCCGGCGCGGCGCTCGACGCGTTCGAGGAGCCCGCCGATGCCATCGAAGCCGCGATCGCCGCCGCCTGGGCCCAGGTGCTGCGCCTGGAGCGGGTGGGGCGCCACGACAACGTCTTCGCGCTCGGCGCGCACTCGCTGCTGCTGCCGACGGTGTCCAGCCTGCTGCGCGGCGGGCAGGGCATCGAGGTCGGCGTCACCGACCTGTTCCGCCATCCGAGCGTCGCCGCGCTGGCCGCGAACGTGCGCCGCCAACGCCTGGACAAGCGCCTGCGCGAGCTCGGCGACAGCGTGGTCGAACTACGGATTTCCGGGCGGCAGCCGCCGCTGTTCCTGGTACATGAGTTCCATGGCACCGATCTCTACTTCCCCGTCATCGCGCAGCACATCGACGACGACGTCCCGGTCTACGGACTCACCGGCGTTCCGCTCGGCGCGCCGCAGCTCGCCAGCATGGAGGCGCTCGGCCAGCGGCTGGCGCGCCTGGTCGAAGCCGTGCAGCCGGAGGGCCCCGTGCGCATCGCGGGCTGGTCGTTCGGCGGCCTGCTGGCCTACGAGGCGGCCCGCCAGCTGCGCGACGCCGGCCGCGAGGTCGCGTTCGTGGGCCTGTTCGACACCTCCTGCGTGCGCCCCGAACGCGTCGCGCCCGCGGGCTCGCCGCAGCGTGCGCTGATGAAGGACTGCGCGATGACCGTCGACGCCGAGTTCCTTGCCGGACGCGGCCTCGATGACACGCTCATCGCGGAGCGACGTCAGGCCTGGGAGGCGTTGGACCGCGTCGCCGACGACCTGTCGTACGACGTGCTGCACGCCCGCTGCGTCGAGCAGGCGCTGCTGCCGCCGTACCTGGCCGGACTGGACGCTGCCGGCACCCGCCACTACCTCGAGCGCCTGGCCGCGCACGGCCGCGCCTGCGAGGACTATGCGCCGGGCGCCATCGGCATGCCGGTGCACCTGTTCGCGGCCGAGGACGACGCCGACCCCGAGGACGCCTGGCTGGGCTGGGACGCGGTGATGCCCGTCGCCGAACTCCGGCGCGTGCCGGTCCCCGGCACCCACCACTCGATGGTCGCTCGCCACGCGCGCGCGCTGGCGCAGGCGCTGCAGGCCGCGTTGGCGGCCGACCCGTTCCCCTCCGCGTCGCCGCGGACCTTTCCTCAACTCCAGGACTGACCCCACCATGACCGACATCGACCTCTCGCGGTCCGCCGCCGCCCGTCCCCCGAAGACCGACCTGGAGCTGGCGTGGGCCGTCCTCGTCGAGCCCGCCAGCGCCTTCGCCGCGCTCAAGGAGCGGCCGACCTTCTGGTTCGCGCTGCTCGTGCCGGTGCTCGCCTCGGCGGCGTTCTTCCTGGTGTACTACGCCCGGGTGGACGTGGCCTGGCTCACCGACCACCTGCTCAACGCCGACCCGCACGCGCGCGAGCTGAGCGACACCGGCAAGGCCGTGGCCACCGACGCGGTGTCCAAGTCGCTGCTGCTGTGGACCTCGCTGGCCACCGTGGTGCTGGGCGTGCCGCTGCTCAAGGCGATCGAGTCGACGTACTACCTGCTGGCCGGGCGCAGCACGTCGATCCGGCTGTCGTTCCGCCACTGGATGGCGCTGTCGTGCTGGAGCGCGTGGCCGCAGGTGCTGCTGGTCGCCGTGATGTTCGCGACGCTGTTCCTGCATGCCGACGGCCAGGTCGCGCAGGAGCAGACCAACCTGCTGTCGCTCAACGAGCTGCTGTTCCACGTCGGCGCGGCCAGCCCCTGGCATTCGCTGCTGTCCACGCTGACGCTGCTGCATCCGTGGGCCTGGTGGCTGACCGTCGTCGGCGTGCGCGCCTGGAGCGGCCGCTCCCTGGCGTTCAGCGCCGTCTTCGCGCTCCTGCCCGTCGCCGTGATCTACGGCGGCTGGGCGCTCGTCGCGCTGGCCGCCTGATCGGCGCCGGCGATTCCACCCCGGACCTCCCTCCTTGTCCGCGTCCGAGTCAACCTAGAGGCGTGACCCCGTCACGAACCACCATGAAGTACGACCTTTCCGAACTTGTCCTGGGCATCGACCACATCTCGCTGGCCGTTCCCGACCTGAAGGCGGCGACGTCCTGGGTGCACCAGGCGCTCGGCTTCGACCTCGTCGAGCAGCGCGAGACGCAGGGCAAGTCCTCCGGCATGAAGTCCGCCGTGCTGCGCCTGGGTTCCGTGACCATCGTGCTGACCGAGGGCATCGGCGAAAACTCGCAGACCTCGCGCTTCGTCAGCGAGTTCGGCGCCGGCGTGCAGCACGTGGCCTTTCGCGTCGCCGACCTGGGCCAGGCCACGGAAATCCTCGGCGCCAAGGGCATCCAGTTCAGCTCGCCGCGGCTGGACAGCGACGACCTGTCGCAGATCTTCTCGATCCGCAACGAGGACACCGGCCTGATGGTGGAACTGATCGAGCGCCAGAACGGCTTCGACGGCTTCCGCGACGAGAACGTGCAGCGCCTGTTCGACTCGCTCGAGACCAACGAGTTGTACTGAACGCCGGAGCCGCGCGATGTCACACGCCTTCCTGCGCAGCGATGCGCTCGTCGAGCCGCTGCAGTGCGGCTGGTACGCCTGGGCCCACACCGTGGCCCCGGTGCAGTTCGGCTTGAACCTGGCCGGCGCGCTGCTGCCGCTGCTGGCGACGTTCGTCGAGAATCCCGGCGCGCACGAGGCGGCCCACGAGATCCCCGGCAACGTCTCGGGCCCGTTCGTGCGCCTGCCGCGCGACGCGGTGCCGGCCGTCAAGGCGCTGATGGAGGAGACGGCGCGCGAGTGCCGGCCCGTCATCGAGTTCGCCGAGGCGCTCGCCAAGTTCGAGAAGACGCTGCGCACCAGCGCGCTCGGCTTCGGCCTGGACGCGATGTACGCGCAGGCGCCGGCGTCGCTGGCGGGGCTGGTGGAGGTCTCGTACGACCTGCACAACCGGCCGCAGCTGCGCGTGCTCGAGGAACTCGTCTATCGCAGCCGCCTGGACACCGCCCCGACGCAGCAGATGGCGCTGTCGGCCGGCGGCGAGCGCGCCTTCTTCATGAACACGCCGCGCCTGGCCTGCCCGGAGCGCATCGTGCTGGACATCCCGTTCGCCGACCCGCGCTGGGAGCGCCTGGCGCGCGCCCGCATCCGGCCGGTGGACGTCGCCGAGCTGGCGCGCGACCTCGGCGTCGAGGCGGCGGATCGCGCGCTGTTCGAGCGCCTGTTCACGGGCGACGCGCCCGTGCGCGACCACCAGCCGCCCGTCGGCGACGACGTTCGCGTGCGCTACTTCGGCCATGCCTGCGTGCTCGTCGAGACCGCGCAGACCAGCGTGTTGGTCGACGCGGTGCTGGCGTCCGCGCGCGACGGCGGCGCCGCGCGCCACGCGTTCGACGATCTGCCCGACACGATCGACCATCTGTTCCTGACGCACGCGCACGCCGACCACTTCAGCATGGAGAACCTGCTGCGCCTGCGCGGCCGCGTCCGCACGGTGCTGGTGCCGCGCAACAACCCGCTCAACATCGCCGACCCGGCCATGCGCCTGGTCGTCAAGGCGCTGGGCTTCCCGGACGTGCGCGTGCTCGACGCGATGGACGAGATCGCGCTGGCCGACGGCGTCCTGACCAGCCTGCCGTTCATGGGCGAGCACAACGACCTGAGCATCCACAGCAAGCAGACGCTGCACCTGCGCCTGCGCGGCCGCTCGCTGCTGTTCCTGGCCGATTCGGCCTGCGCCGACCCGGTGCTCTACGAACGCGTGGCGCAGGCCATCGGCGGCGTCGACACGATGTTCATCGGCATGGAGTGCGACGGCGCGCCGCTGTCGTGGCTCTACGGCCATTGCCTGCCGTCGCGGCCCAGCCGCAAGATGGACGACTCGCGCAAGCTGAGCGGCTGCAACGCGGACCAGGCCTGGCGCATCGTGCAGGCCGTGGGCCCGAAGCGCACCTACGTCTACGCGATGGGGCAGGAGCCCTGGATGGGCTTCATGATGGGGCTGTCGTACACGCCGCAGAGCGTGCAGATCGTCGAGTCCGACCGCTTCGTCGCGCGCTGCAACGAGGCGGGAATCCCCTCGGAGCGGCTGTACGGCTGCCGCGAGCTGGACGTGGCGCCGCCGCTGGCGGCCACGGCGTAGAAGGGTTCGGCGTCAGGCACCGCCTCGAATCGCGGCGAGCAGAGCCGCCGGCATCGAGACCTTGGCGCGATTCGAGGTGCTGCCAGACACCTTCTGCACGCCGCCGGTCGGTGCCGAAGGTGTCTGGCAGCTCCTCCTGCGCGCACGGGCTTCGACGGATGCGGCGATGCCGATCGTGCTGGAGGCAAGGCCAGACGCCGATCCCGGGGTGACGACTCAGCCGAGCGTCACCCGTCCATCCTCCAGGACGATCTCGCGCGTCCCATAGAGCCTCTCCGACAACATCCCCTGCCGCCGGCAATGCGCCACGAGCTTGTCAGATTCCACCATCGGCACCGAGGCCGGCGTGTAGATCGCGCTGGTCAGGTGGCTGAACCAGGGCTCGGCGCACATGGCGTAGACGAACACCGCGCGCGGCTCGAACAGGTCGACGATGGGCCGCCCGCGCGCGAAGTCCGAGCCGTTGAGGCGGCGCGCCTGGTCGTGCTCGCGCCGCAGCCGCCTGGGCAGCAGGTCGCCATACAGCCACGACATCGGCCCGCCGGTGCATTCCATGCCCAAGAAGACGACGTCCGGCGACGGCAGCAGCCGTGCGAGGCGCTCGTACAGCGCGGTGTCCAGATTGTTCGAGTCGGCCAGGAACATCACGCGCTGGCCCTGCAGCTCCACCTGGTAGCCCAGCTTGGTGCGGATGTGCAGGTCGCAGTGCTCGCCCAGGAAGGGCAGGCCGGTGACGCGGCCGCCCGGCACGGCGAGGGACTGCAACTCGTCGAGCTCCACCACCGAGCCGAAGCCGATCTGCTCGAGCACCAGCCGCAGCGAGGGATCCTGCACCGAGCCGCCGTTGCAGCGCGGCACGACGATCGTGCGGATCTTGTAGCGCAGCTGCAGCAGCGTCTCGAAGTTGACGTGGTCCTGGTGGTTGTGCGTGATCAGCACATAGTCGATCACCGGCGGCAGGTCGGCGAAGGTGTAGCGCGCCAGGCCCGATTCGGTGTCGTAGGCGAGGCTGGGGTCGACGAGGATCGCGACGCCGTCGGCCTCCACCAGCAGCGATGCGTGCCCGAGGTAGCGCACGCGCACGCGGCCGGACGGCACCGGCGACGCGCGTCCGGCCGGCGGCGTGTCGGTGAACAGCGCCTGGATCGCCGCCGGGTCGGCGCAGTGTGCCCCCAGGCGCGAGCACAGGGCGTCGAACCCGGCGGGGCCCAGGCCATGCTCGCGCGTGCGGGCGAGGTCGTCGACGAGCGCGTCCCGGAACGGCGTCTCGAGCAGCACGCCGGTGGGCGCGGCGATGACCGGCGTCACCAGCATGAACGGGCGCTCGGCCTCGCCCAGCGGGCGCAGCAGCAGCGACTGCAGCGTCGGGTCGCAGACGCCGCTCGCGTACAGCAGCGGCTCGATCAACCGCAGGCTGGGGTGGTTGTTCAAGTCGTAGCCGAGCTCGACGCAGCCGCGCAGCAGCGTGGGCAGACGCTCGTAGAGCGGCTCCAGCGAGCCGCCATTGCCCTCGCGCAGCAGCAGGTCGTTCGCCTCGACCAGCGCATCGGCCAGCGCGAGCAGCGGCGCGAGCTGGCGCCGCACCCGCGCGTCGAAGGCCTGGGCGAGTGCCAGGTCGCCGTCGAAGTCGACGAAGGAGCCGCCGCGCAGCGCGGGGTCGCGCACGCTCTCGCGATGGAAGTCGGGATCCTCGAGGAAGGACGCCATCAGCGGCAGCAGCCGGTTGCGCGCCGTCATCGCGAGCGTGGCGGGCGCGACGAGCAGCGACCAGGCGTACCAGCGGCAGATCAGCGGCTCGAAGGCGATGTCGGGCCGAAGGTACTTCAAGGCGGTCATGCGGCCTCCCGCACGCGCTCGTCCGCGGCGATCCGGTCGTGCACGAAGCGCGCGAAGCGCGCCACGCCCTCGCGGACGCGTGCGGGATCGGCGTTGCTGAAGGCGAGCCGCACGCGGCGGTCCTCGGCGCGATCCAGCGCGAAGAACGACAGTGGCATCGTCAGCACGCCGTAGTCGGTGGCGCAGCACTGCGCCTCGGCCCGGCCGAACTCGAAGGGCAGCGAGACCGTCAGGAAGAAGCCGCCGTCGGGCCGGTTCCACGTCACGCCGTCGCCGGGCGCGAAGGCGGCGGCCAGCGCGGCGATCATCGCGTCGCGGTTGCGGCGATAGAAGGCTATCGCCGGCGCGATGCGGCGCGCCAGGCTGCCGCCCTCGGCCAGCAGCACGCCGCCGACGATCGCCTGGGCGAACTGGCTGGTGTTGACCGTCGCGAAGCTCTTGGCGCGCGACAGCGCGTCCAGCAGGTCAGCCGCGGCGCGCGCATCGCCGAACAGCGTCGGCGGCACGACGGCGAAGCCGACGCGCAGCGCCGGGCACAGCGTCTTGGCATACGTGCCCAGGTACACGACGCAACCCGCGTCGTCGAGCGTGGCCATGCGCGGCACGGCCTCGCCGTCGAAGCGGAACAGGCCGTACGGGTTGTCCTCCAGGACGACGATGCGATGCGCGACACAGGTCGCGATGATGCGTTCGCGCTCGGCGCGCGTGAGCACGGCACCGGTCGGATTGTCGAAGTCGGGCACCAGGTAGACGGCGCGAGGCCGCTTTCCTTGCCGCTCGACCTGCGCCACGCAATCGGCCAGCGCCTGTGCGACGTCGCCGCCCTCGGCGCACGAGAACGATGCGAGCTCGATGCCGTTCAGGTCGGCGACGCCGGTGATGCCGATGTAGGTGGGGCTGCGCACGATGAGGACGTCGCCCGGATCCGGGCACAGCGCGGTCGCGCACAGCGCCATGGCTTCCTGGCAGCCCGCGGTGAGCAGCACCTGCGCGGGCGTGCATTCCACGCCCTCGTCGCGCGCGAGTTGCGCGGCCACCAGGTCGTTGATCAGGCCGTTGGTCGGGCCGTACTGGGCGAGCAGGTCGAACGTCGCGTCGAAGCCCCGGCCGAGCGCGGCCTGCAGGTGCGCGACGTAGTCGGGGATGCGCCGCACCTGTGCCTGCACGTCGAAGAAGGCTTCCGACGGTCGGCCGGAGGCCAGCGAGATCGCGTCCGGGTAGCGCCCGGCGATCTCGTTGAGGAAGTTCATCACGTCGAGCCGGGACGGGGCCGGCGGACGCGGCGCGGAGGTGTGCGTGGCCATGCGGCGATGTTGCCGCCGGCGCGCACGCCCGGGCTACGAGATGCCGTAGCGCGGCCGGCACGCGCATGCGGACACTGTCTGCATCACGAACAGGGTGGGCCACTCGCGGGTCAAACGAACCATGAATTCCACCATTGCCATGCCGAACCGGCCGGCCGTCGATGCCGGGCCCTGGCGCGACCCCGCGCCCGCCGCCGCGCTCCTGTTCGTGCTCCAGGACGAAGGCGCGGACGGCGTGGACGTCGCGCAAGGCGACGGCCACGTGCGCGTGCATGTCCTTTGCGAGCCGCCCGATGCCGCACGTCCGCGCACGCTGGAGGGCATGGCGACGCAGCGGGTGCGCGCCCTGCGCGCCGTGCAGCCGCGCGGGCCGTACCGCATCGCGGGTGCCGGCCTGCACGGCGTGCTGGCGTACGAGGTCGCGATCCAGCTGCTGGGGCAGGACCAGGACGTCGCGTTCGTGGGCCTCGTCGATGCGCCGTGCCCGGCGCTGCCGGCCGCGGAGCCCACGACGGCGCGGCAGGCCCTGCGCGACGCAGCGACGCACTACGTCGCGCAGCCATCCTCGCTGCCGCTGCACCTGTTCCAGTCCCCCGCGGATCCGGTCGGCGACGAAGCGGTCCGCCGCTGGCGATCGGCGGCGCCGCGCGCGCACGTGCACGCCGCGGGCGCGCTGCGCGCGACGCTGGCGCGGTCGGTCGCCGGCTCCGACGACGTCGCGTCGCCCGAGCGCCAGCACAGCGCCCACGTGGTGATCCAGTCGGGCGCGCGTGGCCAGGCGCCGGTGCTGTGCGTGCCGGGCGCGGGCGACAGCGTCATCAACTTCATCCCGTTCGGCGAGGCGCTGGGCGCGCGCCATCCGCTGCACGGCCTGCAGCCGCGCGGCATCGACGGCACGCTGGTGCCGCACGCCACCGTCGAGGCGGCGGCGGCCTTCTACCTGGAGGCGACCGCCGCCGTGCGGCGCGGCGAGCCGGTGCACCTGGTGGGCCACTCGTTCGGCGGCTGGATCGCCTTCGAGATGGCGCAGCAGCTGACGGCGGCCAACGTCGCCGTGCGCTCGCTGACCATCATCGACAGCGAGGCCCCGGGCGGCATCGGCGTCCTGGGCAGCGAATACACCCGCACGGAGGTGCTGGTCGAACTCGTGCGCGTGATGGAACTGTCCACGGGCGCCACCCTGGGCGTCGACCTCGCGGCCTTGCGCGCCGCCGGGCCCACCGCGCAACTGGGGCTGCTGCACGAGGGCATGATCCGCGTCGGCCTGATGCCGCGGCGCTCCAGTCCCGCGGCGCTGCAGGGCCTGACGCGCACCTTCGGCACGGCGCTGCGCACGACCTACCGGCCCGAGCGCCCGCGCCGCGGACGCGTCGGCCTCGTGCTCGCGCGCGATCCGCAGCTGGACGACGCCGGCAACGCGCGCCTGCATGCCGGGATGCTGGCGGGCTGGCGCCGCTGGGCGCCGGACCTCACGTGCTGGACGACGCCCGCCGACCACTTCTCGGTGCTGCGGCCGCCGCACGTCGGCTCGCTCGCCGACTGGTGGCGCGAGACGATCGCCGCCGGCTAGTTCGCGCCGCCGCGCGACGCCGGGCCGGTCGTCGCGCGGGGCGCATGCCGCCACCGTCCGGCCGCCGCAGGAGTGCCGCATGACCGACGACCTCAAGCAGAAGATCGTGCAGATGTTCCGCCACGTCGACGCCGCCGACTGGCCCGCGCTGACGCAGTATTTCCACGCCGACGTCGAGTACCGGCGACCCGGCTACGCGGCGATCCGCGGGCTGCCCGACCTGCTGGACTTCTACGAGTGCCGGCGCATCATCAAGACCGGCGAGCACCGGCTCGAATCGATGTTCCACGACGACGGCGGCCACGCCCTGAGCGTGACCGGATCGTTCCGCGGCGCCGATCGGGAAGGGCGTCCGCTGGACGTCCGCTTCTGCGATGTCTACGTGTTCGAGGACGAGAAGATCATCCGGCGCGAGACGTTCTTCAGCGCGCCGGCGGTCTGACTAGACCTCCGCCGCCCGCGTCGCCGCATTCACCAGCTGCACCCGGTTGCGCACCGCGAAGCGCTGGCGCAGTTTGCGCAGGTGGTAGTCGACGGCGTGCGCCGACACGCTCAGCTGGTCGGCGATCTGGCGGTCGGTGAGGCCGCGCAGCACGCAGGCGAGCACCGCCTTGGGCAGCGGCGACATCGCGTCCGCGGCCGCGCCGCAGGTCCACGCCTCGCCGGCAGCCTTGCACGGACGTGTCGTGTGCTGCGACATCCAGTCGTGGAAGCTCAGGCCGAACAGCAGCGAGTCCGCCAGCACGCGCTCGCCCATCCAGCGCTTGTTGGCGACGCTGGAGGCGAAGCTGACGACCGTGCGTTCGGCGGGATTGCCGTCGCGCGAGGGCACCTGGAACGACAGGCCGCTGCACAGGCCGCTGTCATGCAGGTCGTCCAGGAACTTGCGCGAGCGCGGCGACGGCGTGCGCGCCTTGACGGTCTCGTCGACGGCGTCGATGTCCCACAGGTGGGGCAGGGCGGAGGTCGGCGCCTGCGCATGGCAGGGGTCGACCTCGTCGTAGCGCTCGTCGAAGTAGCGCCTGACCCAGTCGGCCTGCGCATACGTGACCAGGTAGGCGCGGTCCACGCCGCCGCCCGGCTGCGCGCGCACGGTGTAGTAGCCCATCCACTCGAAGCCGATCTCGTCGAGCCGATCGCGCACGACGCGCTCGCGCTGGCGCGCGCTGTGCGCGCCCGCGAGGTCGCGCACGAGGTGGGGCAGCGTCTCCGTGTCGGCGGCCTCCAGCGGCTGCAGGTCGGTCTCGCCGTACAGCGTCACCGCTGGCGGCGCGAGCGCGGGGACGTCGTTCGCGGGCGCGGCCTGCGTCCGCGCGCGCGAACGCATCTCGTTGACGAGGTCGTGCGCCTCGCGGACGGCATTGGCGGCCGCGAGGGTGGCCGCGTCGGACTGTGCGTTCCATTTGTTGCCATGCAATGACATGTCGCTCTCTCCGTTGGGGGGTGCTCGCCGGGCACCCGCAAAAGCCGTGGTGGAACCGAGTCGCGCGGTGCGGAAGCACGCGCTTGCCGCATGCATTTGCACCTTGCGTGCCAACACGCGCCCGCTCTGGAGAAGGCGCGATTTCCGCGGCCGTTCCGTACCCCGTTGCCGCACGCGGTCGCCGAATCGCGTGAGCATTTCCGCACTCGTTCAGCCACCCCCGGTGGATACCCTTTGATGTATAGGCAAGCGGTCGCCTTGCAGGAAACGAACGCGCGTTCGGCGGCAGATCCGTGACACCGATATCACAAGGAAAACCCTAGGCAAATGACGCCTGAGGATTTCCCGAAACCGCAGGCTTCGCGCCATCCTTCGCGGTAGATTCACATGTCGCTCCCCACTCGCGGGTGCCGAGGCTGCCACCGATGATTCCTGTCGACGACGTTCCCATCGCGCCGCATGTCGAACACGGCGTGGTCACCGACCTGCTGCACCGGTGGGTCGCTGGCGAGAACGCGGCGCTGGACCGCTTGCTGCCGGTGATCTACGAGGAATTGCGCAGCGTCGCGCGCTCGCTGGTGCGCCACGAATCGGCCGACAACACCTTGCAAGCGACAGGTCTCGTTCATGAGACGTTCATGCGGCTTTCAAGAAAGCAATCGGGCCAGTGGCGCACGCGCGGCGAGTTCTTCGGCTGGGCCGCCAAGGTGATGCGCCACGTGCTGATCGACCATGCCCGCGCACGGCGGCGCGCCAAGCGCGGCGGCGGCGCCGCGCACGTGTGCATCGACGAGCACGCAGACGCGGTGGCGGCCGATGGCGGCGATCGCGACTGGCTCGAGCTGATGGCGCTGGACGAGGCACTGCAGCGGCTGGAACGCCTGGACCTGCAGCAGGCCCAGGTCGTCGAACTTCGCTTCTTCGGCGACCTCGGCGTCGAGGAGACGGCGGAGGCCCTGGGCATCTCCGCGGCCACCGTCAAGCGCGACTGGTCCACCGCGCGCCTGTGGCTGCTCCGAGAACTGAAAGGGCGACCGGTCGCAAGCCAGGTAACCGCGTGTATCGGTTGAGCCGGCGTGTGGTGAATTGTCGCTTTTGCAAGAGACGATGGCCCGACAGACTGACGGCATGCCCATGAACCTGAACGATCCGACGACCGCCGACAGGCAGCAGGCGCTGCGCTGGGCGCGCGTGCGCGCGGCGCTCGCCGAGGGCCTGGGCGAGACCGGCGACGCCCGCGCGGCGTTCCTCCAGCGGCTGCGCGCGGACAAGCCCGACATCGCCGACGAGGTGGCCGAGCTGCTGGCGCTCGGCGACGAGCCGGCGGGCCTGATCGACCAGATGCCCAGCCGCTTCGTCGAGGAGCTGGTGAACTCGCGCGCGGAACGTCATTTCGAGGGCCGCCGCTTCGGCGCCTGGCGCGTCGGCCGCCTGCTGGGGCGCGGCGGCATGGGCGACGTCTACCTGGGCGAGCGCGCCGACGGCGCGTTCCGCATGCAGGTGGCGGTCAAGGTGCTCAAGAACGCGCTGCCGGCCGACGCGGACATCTCGCGCTTCGAACGCGAGCGCCACATCCTCGCCAGCCTCGAGCACGTCAACCTCGCCAAGATCATCGACGGCGGCGTGACCGACGAGGGCGTGCCGTACTTCGTCATGGAATTCGTCAGCGGCGTGCCGCTGGACGACTACTGCGAGCAGACGTCGGCCACGCTGGCCCAGCGCATCGGCCTGCTGCGCACCGTCTGCCAGGTGGTGCACTACGTGAACCAGCGCGGCGTGGTGCACCGCGACCTGAAGCCGCGCAACATCCTGGTGACGCCGGACGGCGTGGTCAAGCTGCTGGACTTCGGCATCGCCACGCGCCTGGGCGACGACGCGGCCGCCGGCGCGCACGAACACACCGCCACGAGCCTGCGCTCCATGACGCTGCTCTATTCGAGCCCGGAGCAGGTGCGCGGCGACCCGGTGGGGCCGACCAGCGACGTCTACGCGCTGGGCGTGGTGATGTTCCGCCTGCTCGCCGCGAGCACGCCCTACGACCTCGACGCGGCGCAGTCATCGAGCTTCGAGCTGGCGCGCGCGATCTGCGAGACCGAGCCGCGCCGTCTCAGCGACGCGGCGGCCGCGGCCCCCGAAGGCCGCAGCCTGGCGCCGCCGCTGCGCGGCGACCTCGACGCCATCGCCGCCAAGGCGCTGCGCAAGGATCCGGCGGCGCGCTACGCGAGCGCCGAGGCGCTGGCCGACGACCTGTTCCGCCAGCAGTCGACGCTGCCGGTTCGCGCGCGCCGCGGGGCGCTGAGCTACCGGGTCGGGCGCTGGCTGCTCAAGCACCGCGCGTTCGTGGTGGGCGCGCTGGTGGTCAACCTGGTCCTCGTCGCCGGCATCGCCGTCTCGCTGCACCAGGCGCGCGAGGCCCGCCTGCAGCGCGAGCGCGCGGAACGCAACTTCGCGAGCGTGCGCAAGCTGGCCAACGTGTTCCTGTTCGACTTCCACGACGCGGTGGCGTCGCTGCCGGGTTCCATGGCGGCGCGCCGCATGGTGGTCGACGAGGCCCAGACCTACCTGGGTGCGCTGGCGGCCGATGCCGACGTCACGGCCGACCCGGCCCTCACGCTGGAACTGGCCGTGAGCTACCGCAAGATCGGCGACATCCAGGGCTGGCCCAATTCGCCCAATCTCGGCGACGCGGCGAGCGCCGTCGCGAGCTACGAGCGCTCGCAGCGCCTGCTGGCGCCGCTGATCGCGTCCGGCCGGCCCGCCGACGTCGCCCGCGCGCGCCTGGAGTTGGGCAACACGCTGGGCCACAAGGTCTCGACGCTCAGCTTCAGCGGCCAGTCGGTGCCGGCGCAGCGGGCGGTGCAGGAGTCGCTCGACGACGCGACCGAGATCCTCAAGACCGATCCCGACCGCCTCGAGGCGCTGCTGCTGCGCGCCTCCAGCTACGGCGCGCTGTCGTGGATCCGGCACGAGCAGGGCGACATGGCGGGCTTCGAGAGCAACCTCGAGCACAGCGAACGGCTGCTGACGCGCATCCTCGAGGCGCACCCGGACAACGCCGACGTGATGTTCAAGCTCGCCACGAACCAGGCTCGCCGCGGCGTCTACTACTTCGACCGCGACAAGAGCGTGGAGAGCGCGCGGCTCGCGCTGCCCGCGCTGCGGCGCTGGGTCGACATCATGTCCCGCCTGCGCGTGGGCGACCCGGCCAACCCGCGCTACACCGGCGGCCTGGCCGAGGCCGACGAATACCTGGGCATGGCGCTGCAGCGCGTGGGCGACGGCCGCGAGGCGGTCGCGGCGCTCGATCGCTGCCTGGAGATGCTGGCGATCGAGGCGCGGCTCGACCCGTCGGACGACGACGTGATGTTCCGCATCACCAGTGCGCGCACGTCGATCGCGACTCTCCTGCTGGAACAGGACGATCCCCTGCGCGCCCGGGACTACGCGCAGCAGGCGATCGCCTCCTACGACGGCCGGCCGGCGACGGCACGCGAGGCGATCATGAACCTGCACGATGGCGCGCAGGCCCATTTCATCTCGGGCAGGATCTGGAACGAGCTGGCGCGCCGCTCGCACGCGGCGCCGGCGCAGGCGGCCGATCTGCGCGCCAAGGCCTGTCGCGAATTTCGCGCCAGCCTGGGCCTGATGGCCCGCATGAAGGACGTCCCGGCGTCCAGCAACGGCGAATTGAGCAAGGCGGACGTCGAGCATGAGACCGTGGCCTGTTCCCGCTGAGCCTGCCGCCGCGCGCCGGTGCGCGTGGTGTCGTTGCCCGCACTTCGCACGGGCGCCGCGTGCGGATTTCCGCACGGGCGCCGACTGCGCGGGCCGGACGCGGAGGGCAGGGCGATGACGTCGGGCCAGGTGCGCGCCTCGCGCGCGGACGGCCTGCCGCGCCGCCCGGGCGCGCTGCTGGACGCCGTGCGTCCCATGATCGGCGCGGCGCTGCAGGCATGTCGGCACCTTGTCGCCGTCCCTCGCCGGCCCCGGACGGCGTCGCCGCCGCACACGCGCGAGGCCTGGGCGCTGCGGGCCGACGCGCTGGCACGGGACGTGCGTGAGGCCCGGGGCCTGGTCGAGCGCCGCGCACCGGTTGCCGACCGGCCGCCGGTGCGCAGGTTCCGAGACGCATCGCCCTTGACCTCCCGACACAAAGCCCTGGCCCTCCTGCGCAAGCGCGGCTTCATCGCCTGGACCGGCGTCGTCTGGCTGGCGCTGGCGAGCGGGCTGGTCGCGTATCGCTGGGCCGAACAGGCGGGGTATTCGCGCCTGGCCGACATGGCCGTCCACCAGCTGGATCTGTACGCGGCGGGCCTGGAGAGCGAGCTGGGCAAGTACGAGAGCCTGCCCGGCGTGCTGGAGCAGAACGAGGACGTCGTCGCGCTGCTGGATCATCCCGACAGCGCGAGCATGCGCGACAAGGTCAACCGCAACCTGCTCAACCTGAACGTGCGCGTCGGCACGCTGGGCATCGTGCTGGTCGATGCGCGCGGCGTCGCGATCGCGTCGAGCAACTGGTACCGGCCGACCAGCGTCGTCAGCGAGGATCTGTCGTCCAGCGCGTTCTTCACGGATGCCGTGCGCAGCGGCCAGTCGCGCTCGTTCGTGGTCGGGGCCTCGCGCGGCGCGCCGGAATGCTTCCTCGCACGCGCCGTCATGCGGCGCGACCAGGTGATCGGCGTCGTCGCGATCCGCATCAGCCTGGAATCGATCGAGAGCACCTGGATCGAGTACGCGGCGAGCTCGCAGAGCGAGAAGGTGCTGGTCATCGACGAGCACGGCATCGTCATCATGTCGTCCAACCCGGCGTGGCGCTACAAGGCGCTGCTGCCGCTGACGCCGGAAAAGCGCGAGGCGCTGACGAAGTCCAACCGCTACCCGGCGGGCTCGCTCGAGCCGCTGCGCCTGTCCGTCGTGCGCAACACCGACTTCGGCACCCAGCTCGTGCGCGTGGCCGACAGCGCCGCGCCGAGCGGCACCACCGAGTTCTTCGCCGAGAAGCAGGACATGGAGCGGCCCGGCTGGCACCTGATGACCCTGTTCCAGGTCGCGCCCATCCTCGAGGAGGCCCGCCACGCGGCCTTTGGCGGCGTCTCGCTGGGCGCGCTGGTGGCCCTGATCGCGCTGTACCTGCTGCAGCGCCGGCGCGCCAACCTGCAGCGCCTGCACGCGCGGGCGGAGCTGCAACGCGCCTACGACCTGCTCGAGCAGCGCGTGGAGGAACGCACGCGCGAGCTGCGCGGCGCCAACCACGCGCTGGTCAGCGAGGTGGCGGAGCGTCGGCGCACGGAAGAGAGCCTGCGCACGGCCCAGGACGAGCTGGTCGAGGCCAGCCGGCTCGCGCTGCTGGGCAAGATGTCGGCCGCGATCACGCACGAGATCAACCAGCCGCTGACGGCGCTGCGCGCCATGTCGGACAACGGCATGCGCCTGCTCGCGGCCGGACGCCTGCCGGATGTCGAAGACAAGTTCCGCTCGATCGCCCAGGTCACCGAGCGCATCGGCCGCATCACGACGCAGCTGAAGTCCTTCGCACGCAAGCCGCCGTCGCACCCGGGCGCGGTGCGCCTGGGCGCCGCGGTGGCCAACGCGATGGAGCTGCTGCGCCCGCGCATCCAGGCCGAGGGCGTCGAGCTCGAGATCGACGTCCCCGGCTGCGCGCGCATCGCGTGCGAGGGCCACCGGCTCGAGCAGGTGCTGCTGAACCTGTTCGGCAACGCGCTCGACGCGATGAAGGACGCGCCGGTGCGACGCCTGGTGGTCAAGGCGGTGGTGGAGGGCGGGCGCGTGCTGCTGCGCATCGAGGACACGGGGGCCGGGCTGCCGGACAGCGTCATGGCGCGCCTGTTCGAGCCCTTCTTCACGACCAAGCCGCCGGGCGAGGGCCTGGGGCTCGGGCTGGTGCTGTCCAGCGGCATCGTGCGCGAGTTCGGCGGCACGCTGCGCGCCTTCAACCTCGAGCGCGGTGCCGCGTTCGAATTCGACATGAAGCTGGAAAGCGAGGAGGCGCATGCCTAAGACCGGCACGACCCAGGACAACGCCCGCATCCTGTTCGTCGAGGACGACTACTCCGTGCGCATGAGCCTGGCCGAGGCCCTGAGCCTGTCGGGCTTCGACGTCGTGCCCTGCGAGACGGCGGAGGAGGCGCTGCGCCACGTGGCCAAGGAGTTCTCCGGCATCGTCGTCACCGACGTGCGCCTGCCGCGCATGGACGGCCACGAGCTGATGCGGCGCATCCACGCGGTCGACCCGACCGTCCCGGTGATCCTGGTCACCGGCCACGGCGACATCTCGATGGCCGTGCACGCGATGCGCGAGGGCGCCTACGACTTCATCGAGAAGCCGTTCCCGTCCGAGCGCCTGGTCGAGACCGCGCGGCGCGCCCTGGAGAAGAGGGCGCTGCTGCGCGAGGTCGACACGCTGCGCCGACAGCTGGAGGACAAGCAGCAGATCGAGTCGGCCATGCTGGGCCACTCGCCTGCGATCAAGGAGGTGCGGCGCACGATCCTGAACCTGGCGGGCACCTCGGCCGACGTGCTCGTGATGGGCGAGACGGGCACCGGCAAGGAGCTCGTGGCGCGCTGCCTGCACGACCAGAGCCAGCGCCGCCAGGGCAACTTCGTCGCGATCAACTGCGGCGGCATCCCCGAGACGCTGTTCGAGAGCGAGATCTTCGGCCACGAGGCCGGCGCGTTCACCAGCGCCAGCAAGCGCCGCATCGGCAAGATCGAGCACGCGAGCGGCGGCACGCTGCTGCTCGACGAGATCGAGGGCATGCCGCTCACGTTCCAGGTCAAGCTGCTGCGCGCGCTGCAGGAGCGCAAGGTCGAACGCCTGGGCTCCAACGAGGAGGTCGGCGTCGACTTCCGCGTCGTCGCCGCGACCAAGGCCGATCTGCACGACCTGAGCCGACAGGGCAAGTTCCGCAGCGACCTGTACTACCGCCTGAACGTCGCGGTGATCGAGCTGCCGCCGCTGCGCGAGCGCCGCGAGGACATTCCCGTGCTGTTCGAGCACTTCGTGCTCAAGGCTGCCGTGCGCTACTCGCGCGAGGCGCGCGTGGTGCCCGAGCAGACGATGCGCGAGCTCATGTCGGCCGACTGGCCCGGCAACGTGCGCGAGCTGCGCAACGCCGCCGACCGCTTCGTCCTGGGCCTGCTCAGCCCGCACGTGGCCGCCGACGGCGTCGAGCCCGACCGGCCGTCGAGCCTGACGCTGGCCATGCAGATGGACCAGCTGGAGAAGGCGCTGATCGAGCAGTCGCTGCGTCAATACGGCGGGCGCGCGCAGCTGGTGTGCCAGGCGCTCGGGCTGGCCAAGAAGACCTTCTACGACAAGGTGCACCGCCACGAGATCTCGATCGACAGCTTCAAGACGCGCTGCCCGAACGAGGCCCCGGCCCAGGCGACCGCGGAAACGTGAGCCGTCAGCCGCCCTGGTAGGCTGCCGGGTCGCCCGAGTCGGTCGGGTGCTCGATGATGCGCTTGAGCACCCCGCTCATCGGCAGCTTGAGCACGATGCCGCGCGGCGGGATCGGCGCGTCGAACCACTTGCGGTACAGCGTCATGATCTTGCCGCTGCGAAACAGCTCGATGATGGTGTCGTCCACCAGCTTCTTGAATTCCGGATCGCCCTTGGGCAGGCCGACCGCATAGGGCTCGACCGACAGCGGCTCGCCGCTGACGACGAACTGCGACGGATCGGACGCCGTCGCCACCATGCCGTACAGCAGCACGTCGTCCATCGCGAAGGCGACCGCGCGGCCGGTCTCCATCAGGTGGAAGGACTGCGCGTGGTCCTTGCCCGCGATGATGTTCATGTTGCGGCCGTCGGCCGTGTTGAGCTCCAGCAGCTTGGCGATGCTGGTGGTGCCCGCCGTGGAGACGACGGTCTTGCCGCGCAGGTCGTCCAGGTGCGCGATGTTGGACGAGCGGCGCGAGGCGAGCCGGCTCATGGCCACGAAGGTGGTCACCGAGAACGCCACGTGCTTCTCGCGCTCCAGCGTGTTGGTGGTGGTGCCGCACTCGAGGTCGACGGTGTTGTTGGCCACCAGCGGGATGCGCGTGGCCGACGTCACCGGCGTCAGCTGCACCTGCAGGTCGTCGAGGTTGAGCCGCCGCTTGATCGCCTCGACGACCTGCCCGCAGATGTCCATCGAATAGCCCACCGGGTTCTGCCGCCCGTCGAGATACGAGAACGGGATCGAGCCGTCGCGATAGCCCACCGAGATCAGGCGCGTCTCCTTGATCTTGCGCAGCGTCATGGACTCCTGCGCCGCGCAGGACGGCGCCGTGCACGCCAGCACGATGGCGGCGAGCGACCCCAGCGCAACGGCTCGGGCGGGGGCTGGGACACGCAGAATCATCATCGCATCGCGCAGAGTCAGGGACGGGATCACTTTAGCAGGGCCGCATGTCGGGCCGGCGACGCGCCGGGGCCCCGGCGAGAACCCCGGCGGGACCAGGGCATCTTCGGTGACGCAAGTGCTTCAAGCACGCCGTGGTTGCCGGTAGGATGGCGACCGCTGCGTCGAGACAGGCGCATGGTTTGCCGAATCCTGCGTGTGCCTGCCCAAGCGACTTTCATGCGCCGCCCCGTGTTCGTCGGTCTCGGCGTCGCGCTTGCGTACGCCCTGGCAGGAACGCTGACGGCGGTCTTCTCGTTGCGGTTCGCGATTCCCTCGCCGATCTTCCCGGCCGCGGGCATCGCCGCCGGCGCCGTGATGGCCTGGGGGCCGCGGATGCTGCCGGCCGTCCTTGCCGGCCGGCTGCTGATGTCCTGGATGCTCGCCGGGACGTTCGGCTCGAGCAGGTTCGCCATCGGATTCGAGGCCAGCCTCGCCGCGGTGGTGACGCTGCAGGCGGCCGTCGGGGGCCTGGGCGCTCGACGATTGCTGCGCAGGCGCGCGTCGAAGTCGACGACGTTCCAGAGCTTCGCGCTGCTCGCCGCGGCGGGCCCGTTGAGCTGCTGGATCGCCCCCATCATCGGCGTTCCGCTGCTCGTCGCGCAAGGACGCCTCATGGCAGGCGACCTCGACTTCGTGCTGTTCAAGTGGTGGATGGGCGACAGCATCGGGGCCATGTGGGTCACCGCCCTGTTCATCGCCTGCATCGGCGACCGGGGCCCGTGGCCGCGCCAGCGGGACGCCGTCGTCGGCTGGCTCGCTTCGGCCCTCATGCTCCTGTGCATCGGACTGGCCGTCGTGACGCAACTCGACAAGCAACGCCTGCACAGCCGCTTCGACACGGCGGTGGACCAGGTCGCCGGGGATCTGCGCGCCGCCTTCCTTCGGCAGCATCACATCGCGGAGGCGCTGCGCCGGTGGCCCGACGCCGCGTCCTCGCAGGACGGCGGCCGGGCCCTCCAGGCCTTCGTGCTCGAGCAGCTACCGCAGGGCAGCACGCTGGCGTGGCTGCCGCCCGGAGCCGGGCCGGCCGGAGAGCCGGCCGCCAGCGCGTCGGCGGCGATGCTCGTCCTGAACGTGCAGGGCGCGCGCGCGGCGCGCCTGACGATTCCGCTGCAGTCGCTGGTGGCCCCGGTGATGCACGGGTCGATCCTGGATCTGTGCCTGAGGTCCGGCGACGGCGAGATTCTCGTCCGGACGGGGCCGGACGCCGCCTGCAGGAGCTCCGTCCCGGGCCTCGTGCGCGACGAGCCGATCGACATCGAGGGACTTCGACTCCACCTCCGGGCCGTCGCGAGCCCGGTCTTCGTCGCACGAGACCGCGCGGTGACCACGTGGACGGCGGACGCGCTGGTGCTGTGCGGAAGCATCCTGCTCATCGCCTTCGTCTTCTCCGCCAGGGGCCGCACGGCGCGCATCGAGCGGCTGGTCGCGGAGCGCACGCAGGAGCTGGAGGCGAGCGAAGCCCACCTGCGAGGCGTCATCGGCATCGCCGGCGTCGGCATCATCCATCTGCGCCAGGACGGCAGCGTCGATTCCGTCAACCCGGAAGCCGCTCTCCTGGCCGGACGCGACCCGGCGTCGTGGGCGGGGCTGCCGTTGTCCAGCGTCTTCAGCCCGCACTCGCGTCCCAGGATCGACGCCGGCATCGCCGATGCCGCGCGCAGCGCCGCGATCCAGTCCGTTCCCAACCTGAAGCTGCCGCGGCCGGACGGCACCACGTTGGACATCTCGATGCGCCTGACCTCGATCGGGCAGGCCGCCGGCGGATCGGCGTCGGTCCTGTGCGTGCTGCAGGACGTGAGCGATGCGCGCCGCGCAAGCGCCGCGGAGTCCGCGCGCGAACGCGCCGAACTCGAGAACCGCACACGCTCGAACTTCGTCTCGCGCATGAGCCACGAACTGCGCACGCCGCTGAACGCGATTCTTGGCTTCGTGCAGGTGCTGCGCGGGCAGAGCGGGCAGTCCGCTTCCGACCGCGAGGAGCGCCTGCAGCACATCGAGCAGGCGGGCTGGCACCTGCTCTCGATGATCGAGAACGTCCTCCTCCTGGGTCGCCTGGAGGCGGGCGGCGGGACGGTGAAGCCGGTGCCCGTGGATCTTGCCTCGGCGATGAAGGAGTGCGTCCGCCTGGTCGAGGCAGAAGCGGTTCGCCATCGCGTCAAGACCAGCGTCACCGTCCGCGAGGGCGCCTGTACCTGGGCGATGGCCGACCCGACCGGCGTGCGCCAGATCGTCCTCAACCTGCTCAGCAACGCGATCAAGTACAACCGGCCGGGCGGCGCCTTGCTCGCCTCGATCGTGGCGACGTCCACCGAGTGCGGCATCGAGATCGTCGACCAGGGCGTCGGCATGACGCCGGAGCAGATCCAGGGGCTGTTCGTGCCTTTCAACCGGCTCGGCCGCGAGGGCTCCGGGACGCCCGGCACCGGCATCGGACTGGCCATCTCCAAGGAACTGGCCACGCGCATGGACGGCCGGATCGACGTGCGCAGCACGCCGGGCGAAGGCTCCGTTTTCACGCTGTGGCTGCGCGCGTGCGATGCGCCGGAAGCCGAGCCGCACGCGAGCGCGCCCAAGTCATCGACGAAGGACAGCCCGCGGGGACGCGTCCTGTACATCGAGGACAACGAGGTCAACGTCCTGCTCATGGAGGCCGTCTTCGCCGAGGACGCGGGGCTGCAGTTCCAATCCTGTGCAACCGCCGCCCAGGCCCTCGAGACCGTGGCCCGCGGCGGCATCGACCTGGTCCTGCTGGATCTGGGCCTGCCGGACATGGACGGCGAAGTGCTGCTGGACAAGCTGCTCGAACTCGACCCGACCGTGCGCGCCCCGGTGATCGTGGTCACCGCCGACGCCGACGTCGACACCCGCCGCCGCGTGCGTCGCCGCGGCGCGACAGACGCGCTGGCCAAGCCGTTCGACGTGCCGGCGTTGCGGCGCGCGGT
>OUNM010389778.1_pt1 | contig 23750 bp, 18 predicted proteins | sample 1769961 | NCBI WGS metagenome assembly OUNM01 (sample SAMEA3914820, study PRJEB12502) | metagenome | biome: forest; material: soil | place: USA | collected 2012-03-12 | depth 0.3 m | reverse complement strand
TCACTCGTTCAACGGTCGGTGGTCGAGGGAAGTCGGTGCGAATCCGACGCGGACCCGCCACTGTGACCGGGGATGCCAGCCGCGGCGCGCTCGAAGCGCGCAGCCACCGGGACCGCCAGCGCGGCTCGGGAAGGCGCGGATCGGTAGGCCCGGGAGCCAGGAGACCTGCCTCCGGCCGCAAGCCCACAAGCCCTCGTGGAAAGGGGTTGGCTCCATGCCTCACTCTCGTCCTGTGTCCAGAATCGCTCCCGCCGTGCTCGGCGGTCTTTTGTCATTGCTCGCATTCGTCTCAGCTGCACATGCAGCCGCACCCGCCAACGTGACGGTGAGGGTCGAGGGCATCAGCCAGACGCTGCTCGCGCCAACGACCGTCACGACGAACAGCACGCCGGTCGAGAAGGACGGCAACAAAGAACACACGTGCGCTGGTGGCAGCGCTGCCGGGGCACTCGAGCTGGCGACATCCGGCAACTGGAGCGGTGAATGGTTCAACGGCTTCGGCTACTCCGCCGAATCGATCCTCGGCGAGGCCCACGAGTTCGAACCGGGTGCGCCCGCCAACTTCTTCTGGAGCTACTGGCTCGACAACAAGCCCTCTTCCGTCGGGATCTGCGAAGGCGAACTGAGCAGCGGCGAGAGCATCCTCTTCTTCCCTGAATGCTTCAGCGAAGTCAGCGCCTGTCCGGCATCCCCCAACCCGCTCGGGATCGACGCTCCTGCTGTCGTCGAAGCGGGCGCGCCGTTCGGCGTGACCGTGACCTCGTATGCCAATGCCTCGGGCGCTGCCACGCCCGCAGTTGGCGCGACCGTCTCCGGCAATGGCGCGGAAGCGACGACCGACGCCTCCGGGCACGCGACGCTGATGCTGTCGACGACAGGCAATCAGCTGGTGCGCGTCAACGCGCCTGACTCGGTGCGCAGCGAGGCGAATGTATGCGTGCACAAAGGTCTCGACGGCAATTGCGGCGCGCTGCCTCCTGCAAACGGCGAACCTGGGATCACGCGTTCGCCGGCACCTCCATACAAAGGCCCCTTTGCCGTCGTCGCACGCACGAGCGGCGTCGCCGAAGGCCACGTCTACGCGCACGGCCACGCGCCGCAGGTGCTGAAGGGCAGCGTCACGACTCAGGCGGCAATCGTCTCTGTCGGTCTCGAGCTGCGCCGCTCCTACCGCGGTCGCTGTTACGCCTACAACGGCGCTACCGAGCGCTTCCAGCGCGCGCGCTGCGGGCAGGGCAGCTTCTTCAAGGTCGGCACTGCGCCGAGCTTCTCCTACCTGCTGCCCGCTGCGCTCGCTCCTGGACGCTACGTGCTCGACGTGCAGGCAGTAGACGCTGCCGGCAACCGCACCACGCTCGCGCGTGGCAGCACGAGGACGGTGTTCTTTGTCCGCTGAGTCGAGCGAACGCCGATGATCCAAGCGACGTGCGCCAAGCGTCGTGGGCGCCTGCTCGCAGGCTTGCCCGCGGCGCTGGCTGCGCTTGCGCTGCTCCTTTCCGGCTGCGGCCTCGGCGCCGGCAAAGCGCCAGGCGGCGTGCATCTGCTCGTCACAAGAGACTTCGGCGCCTCGACCGTGCGCTCCTGGAGCGCGCCGCAGGCGCGCGGGCAGGAGACCGTGATGAGCTTGCTGACGCGCAACGCGAAGGTCGCCACCCGCTACGCAGGCGGCTTCGTGCAGAGCATCGATGGGCTCGCAGGTGGCCGCGAAGGCGGTCAACCAGTCGACTGGTTCTATTACATAAACGGCGTCGAGGCCAGCAAGGGCGCAGCTGGGACGAACGTCCATCCAGGCGACCACATCTGGTGGGATCGGCACGACTGGAGCCAGACAGACGACGTGCCGGCCGTCGTCGGCTCCTTCCCCGAGCCCTTCCTCAACGGCATCGAAGGTAAGCGCCTACCGGTGCGCGTCGAATGCTCGAGCGATGCGCAGCAGGCGTGCACGACAGTGACCAAGGCGCTACGTGCGCAAGATGTGCCTGCTGCCGTCTCTGCGCTCGGTGGCGGCGCCGGCGCGCAACACACGCTGCGCGTCGCGGTCGGCACCTGGCGCGAGCTGTCAAGCGAACCGGTGCTCCGCGAACTGCAAGTCGGTCCACGCGCCAGCGGCGTATACGCACGCTTCGCTTCCACTGGTCGCACGCTCGCGTTGCTCGATGCAAACGGGCGCACTGCGCAGACGCTTGCCGCCAGTGCGGGTCTGATTGCAGCTACGCGTATCGGTGAAGAAGCTCCGATTTGGGTCGTCACAGGTACTGACGGCGCTGGTGTTGACGGTGCTGCACGGGCGTTTGGCGTCACTGCGCTGCACAATCGGTTTGCTGTGGCCGTGGGCCAAGCCGGCACCACGTTCGCCCTGCCGAGGCCGTCGGGCTGAGCGGCGATGCGATCTCTGGGACCCCAAGTCGGGCGCTGAAATGGGCAGCACGTTCTTCTACAGGCGCTTGGCCAGCCCTCTGCACGCGACACGCGCAGTCATCGGCGCGCTGTGGGCGATCTCGCTGACTTCGGCGGCTTTGGTTCTCTACAACCCGCTCGTCCTGCTGGCGCTGCTGTTGGCTGTGCTCGGTGCAGGTTGGGGGGCAGGCGTCGGCCGGCGCCTGGCGCGCTCGCTGCGCACAGCGCTGATCGTCGCCGTGCCGATCGTGCTCGTCAATGTGCTCGTCAGCCGCCAAGGCTTGACCGTGTTCGCTCGTCTCGGCGATCTCGGGCCGTTCGGGCAGGGTGACCTGACGCTCGAGGCCGTCGTCTACGGCGGTGTGATCGCGCTCAAGGTTGCGCTGCTGATCCTGACGACGGCGCTTGCAGGCTTGACAGTCGATCCAGACGAGCTGCTGCGGATGTTTCGCCGGCTGTCGTTCCGCTCGGCGCTGACCGCAACGCTCGCCACGCGCATGCTGCCCGTGCTCGCAGCCGACTCGCAACGCCTTGCAGAGGCCCAGCGCACGCGGCCAGGCGGCGCGCGTACGGGCGCGCGAGCGCGAGTCGCCCTGATCAGCGCTGTCGTCGGCGGCTCGCTCGACCGGGCGATGGATGTGGCTGCAACGCTCGAGGTGCGCGGTTTCGTCGCGCCGCGCTCAATCGAGCGCACGGTTCGGGCTCGTCTCCATCCGCAGCTCACGCACCGACGCAAGGGCTCGTCGCGTCGTCCGCTCTCGCGCCACGACCTCGCCTTCCTGGCTGCGGCCGCCACCGTGCTTGCCCTGGCGATCGTCGGGAGGGTTGCAGGGATCGCTTCGTTTGCGGCCTATCCGCGGATCGAAGCTTCGCTCGACCCCGCCACATATGTGCTCGCGGTGGCGTTGCCGGCAGTCGTGCTGCTGCCGTTCTGCGACCGTAGGGGGATCGACCCATGAGCGGCGCGCTGATCTCCTTCGAGCAGGTCACCTACAGCTATCCAGGCGCCGAGCGCCCAGCGTTGAGCGACGTCAGCGTCGAGTTCCATCCAGGCGAGTTCTGTCTGCTCGCCGGACTCTCCGGCAGCGGCAAGTCCTCGCTGCTGCGCGCCGCCTGTGGTCTCGTCCCGCACTTCCACGGAGGGCGCTTCGCAGGACGCGTGCAGGTGGCCGGCCTCGACACGCGCGAGCATGGCCCCGCCCGTCTCGGCGCGTTTGCAGGCGCGCTGTTTCAAGACCCCGAGACGCAGCTCGTCACGAGCTCCGTGCGCGCCGAGCTCGCGCTCGCACTCGAAAGCCGCGGCAACAGTGCCGGGGCCGTCGCGCGCGGCGTCGAGGAGGTCGCGCTCGCACTCGGTATCGACAGACTGCTCGACCGCTCCACGCACGAGCTCTCCGGTGGTGAGCAGCAGCGCGTGGCGCTCGGCGCAGCGCTCGCAGGACGCCCGCGCGTCGTGCTGCTCGACGAGCCGACCTCACAGCTCGATCCTGTTGCCGGCGACGAGCTGATCGGTCTGTTGCGCAGGCTCAACCAGGAGTGGGAGACGACGATCGTGCTCGCCGAGCACCGGCTCGAGCGCTGTCTCAGCGCAGCAGATCGTGTGATCGCGCTCGATGGGGGCAGCATCGTCTGCGACGGCGTGCCTGCCGACTTCGTCCAGTGGGCCTCGACGCACGCCCCTGTCTTGCAGACGCCAGGCGCCAAGCTGTTCGCGCTCGCACGGCTCAGCCCGGCGCCTGTCGGCGTGCGCCAGGCTCGTGCAGAGCTGCGTGCGCAGGGGCTGCTGCCCGACGAGGATGGATCGCCTGGCGAGGACGCAGGCGCCCCGCAGCGAGCTGGGCGTCGCCGCAGGAGCGGGCCTCGGCCGGCTCTGGCGCTGCGCGACGTCTGGCACGAGCTGCGCGACGGGCCGGCGATCCTGCGTGGTGCGTCGCTCGAGTTGACGGCCGGCGAGACGGTCGCGCTGATGGGACGCAACGGTGCGGGCAAGTCGACGCTCCTGCGCCACGCCGCAGGACTGCTGCAGCCGACGCGAGGGCGGATCGAGCGCGCAGGGCGCGTCGCGCTGCTGTTGCAGAACCCAGGCGACTACTTCATCCACGAGCAGGTTGCGCAGGAGACCTCGCCGCAGGCGTTGGCCGCGGCGGGGCTGAGCGCGCTCGCCGAGCGCCACCCGCGCGACCTCTCTGGCGGCGAGCGCCAGCGCTTGGCGCTCGCGATCGTGACTGACGGCGAGACGCCGGCTGTGCTCGCGCTCGACGAGCCCACGCGCGGGATGGACCGTGGCGGCAAGGCTGAGCTCGCCGAGGAGCTGCGCAAGCGTGCAGCGGAGGGGCAGGCGGTGATCGTCGCCACGCACGACCCCGAGTTCGCAGCTGCCTGTGCGCGCCGCGCTGTGCTGCTCGCTGACGGCCGCGTGATCGCCGACGGACCGACGTCCGAGCTGCTCGCGGGCGGTTGGTACTTCGCCACGGAGACAGCGCGGATCCTCGGCGGCGCAGGCGGCGCGCTGTTGCCTGAGCAGGGCGCCGAGCTGCTGTTGCGCGAGTCGTCCGTCGAGGCCGTGCTCCGATGAGCTGGCCGCTTGTCTCGTTCCTGCTCGTCGCCGTTGTGCTCGTGCTCGGCTGGCTTGCCTACGAGCGCGCGCGTCTGTCTGCGCAGATGGTTGCCGTCGTCGCAACACTCGCCGCCGTCGCTGCGCTCGGGCGCGACGCGTTCGTGGCGCTCCCCGACGTGAAGCCGATCACTGCGCTGACGTTCGTCGTCGGCTATGCGCTCGGCCCGCTGCCAGGCTTCAGCGTCGGCGCGCTCGGCATGCTCGCCTCGAACTTCGTGCTCGGCCAGGGGCCCTACACGCCCTGGCAGATGGCCGCATGGGGTGTCGTCGGGCTCGCAGGTGCAGCGCTTGGGATGCTCAGCGACAGGCGCTTGGGGCGTCTGCAGCTCGCGCTCGGATGCGGCCTGGCCGCGTTCGGCGCGAAGGAGGTGATGAACGTCTACACGTGGACGATCGGCGCCAGCCACACGCCGGCCGCTTTCCTCGCCGTTGCCGGCACGGCGCTGCCGTTCGACATCACAGACGTCGTCGCAAGCTTTCTCTTCGGCTTCGCCTTTGCCCCCGAGCTGTCGCGCCTGCTCGCACGGCTGCGCGCGCGGATGGACGTCACGTGGGAAGCCGTCGAGCAGCCCGGGGTGGCCCAACCTGGGGCGTCCACGCCGTCTACACGTAGCGGCAGCCTGCGCTCACTGGGTAGCTCCGGCCCGCTGCTCGCGCTGGCGCTCGTCGCCGCGGTCGGCTGCGGCCTCGGGCTTGCAGCGGCGCTCGTGCAGCCCGCACCGGCTGCCGCAGCTTCGCTGCACCGCGAGCTCGGCTATCTGGCGAGGGCGCAGAATCCAGACGGCGGTTACGGCGCGACGACGAGCCAGCACAGCAGCGAGCTGTACACAGCGTGGGTCGCGATGGGGTTCGCTGCATCAGGGCGCAACCCGGCAAGCGTGCGCCGCGACGGGCACTCGCTGCTCGATTCGCTGCGCGGGCAGGCGGCGACGCTCGAAAGCCTCGGCGATGTCGAGCGAACCGTGCTTGCTGCTCGCGCATGCGGCGCCTCGCCATATTCGTTTGCCGGGCGTGACCTCGTCGCTGAAGTGCTGCGTGGTCGCACGAGCGATGGGTCGTTTGCGCAGCAGGTCAACCTCTCGGCGTTCGCCGTGTTCGCGCTGCGCGCCGCAGGCCATTCGGCGAGCTTCGATCCGATTGCCAAAGCGGCCGGATGGATCGAGCGCCAGCAGAACAGCGACGGCGGCTTTGGCTTTGGCGGGCGTGGCTCGCGCAGCGACGTCGATGACACAGCAGCTGCGCTCCAGGCGTTGATCGACGCCGGCGCAAGGCAACGCCAGGTGCTGTCGCTGGCCGCTGGGTATCTGACGCGCTCGCAGAACGTCGACGGCGGTTTTCCGCAGCAGTACGGCGGTGAATCGAACGCGCAATCGACAGCTTGGGCCGTGCAGGGGCTGATCGCAGCCGGCGTCAAGCCATCCTCGATCCGGCGCAAGGGCAGCCGCTCGCCAGTCGGCTATCTCGAAAGCCTGCTCGCCCCCGATGGCAGCATCCGCTACTCGCGCACGAGCGCGCAGACACCAGCATGGGTGACGGCGCAGGCGCTGATCGCGCTGGCCGGCAAGACGTTTCCCGTCGGCTGAGCTGCTTCAGCCGGGCTTTAGCCCTGTTTCTACGATTAACGGATGTCGGCCCGCGCGTACACGGCTGCGACGACGCCGCTCCCACGCGGACGCTCAGACACGCGTGACCCGCGCGACGGCTTGGCGACGCCGCTGCTCGTCGCCCTGCTTTGCGCGCTCGGCTTGGCGCTCGTTTGGATCGTCGCAACCCACGTCGACGTCGCCAGGCGCTTCGACGCGCGGCTGCTCGGACGGCTGACGAGTTACGAAGGCCCGCGCGTCAACTCGATCGGGCAGACCCTGCTGCACCTGCTCAACCCGACGCAGTTCACGATCTGGGCGGTCGTGCTCGTGCTGTTCGCGCTCGCTCGCAATCGCCCACGGGTGGCGCTTGCAGTCGCGCTGATCATGTCGCTCGGGCCGCTCAGCGCCGAGACGCTCAAGCCGCTGCTCGCCTACCCGCATCTGAGCTACGGCGAATTTCGCAGGATCGGCGCCGCATCCTGGCCGAGCGGGCACGCAACGGCCGTGACGGTGCTCGTGTGCAGCGTCGTGCTCGTCTGTCCGCCACGCTGGCGCGTGCCTGCAGTCGTGCTTGGCACGGGCTTCGCGCTGACGATCGGCGTCACGTTGATCGTGCTCGCCTGGCACATGCCGAGCGACGTGCTCGGTGGATATCTGCTGGGAACGCTTTGGGCGGCGCTCGCAGTGGCGTGCGTGCGTGCCTCTGAGTTGCGCTGGCCGTCGCGGCGCCGGCACCAGCGCTGAGCGTCGTCGACTAGGACGAGCGCTCTTCAGCCTCGTGCGCGCCGGGTTGCCACAGCGGCTCAGCGTGTCCGTCCTCGCCCTCGTCGTTGGCAGCGCGGCTGAGGATGAACAGCAGATCGGAGAGGCGGTTGAGATAGCGCACCACCTCCGCGTTGCCCTCGGCGCCGACGGCGATCGCGCGACGCTCAGCGCGGCGACAGACGGTGCGACACACGTGCAGGTGCGCGGCGGCCGGCGTGCCGCCGGGGATCACGAATGAGCGCAGTGGCTGAAGCGTCGCGTTGACCTCGTCGCAAGCGGTCTCGAGCCACTCGGTGTACTCGGGACCGACACGCAGGCGTCCGCGCGGATCCGATCTCTCAGTGGACCCTGCAGCGGGTGGCGGCACCGATAGGTCGGCACCGATGTCGAGCAGGTCGTTCTGCACGCGCTGGAGCCACTGCGCGAACTGCTCTGGCATGCCAGGGGCGAGCAGCGCGACGCCGATCGTTGCGTTGAGCTCGTCGACAGTGCCATACGCCTCGACGCGCGGGTGCACCTTGGAGACACGACTCATGTCGCCGAGGTGCGTCTCGCCGCCGTCGCCGAGCTTCGTGTAGATGCGGGTGAGGTTGACGGTCATGCGCTCTTCGATCATAGGCGCGCGATGGGCGTCTGTGCTGATGAGCACACCGCGCGTCGCCACGATGGGATACGTTCTCGCACTTCATGCGGATAGGCGTTCCGAAGGAGACCGCGGGGGGCGAGCATCGCGTTGCGCTCGTGCCCGAGGTCGTGAGCAAGCTCAAGGCCAAGGGCCTTGACATCGTCGTGCAGAGCGGCGCAGGCACCGATGCGCTGGTGCCCGACGCCGCCTTTGTCGAGGCGGGCGCTGAGCTGACTCAGAACGCAGCCGACGTCTGGGGAGCTGACGTGGTCGTGACGATTGCGCCCCCCGACCCTGAGCAGATCCGCTCGCTTGGCCAGGGCTCGATCCTGATCGGCTTTCTTGCGCCGTTGTCGAGCCCACAGACGACGAAGGCGCTTGCCGACGCGGGTGCGACAGCCTTTGCGATGGAGTCGATCCCGCGCATCTCTCGGGCGCAGTCGATGGACGCGCTGTCCTCGCAGGCGAACGTCGGCGGCTACAAGGCAGCCTTGCTCGGCGCCGAGGAGATGGGCCGCTTCTATCCGATGTTGATGACGGCCGCTGGGACGATCCCGCCGGCGAAGGTGCTCGTGCTGGGCGTCGGCGTGGCAGGCCTTCAGGCGCTCGCCACGGCTAAGCGTCTCGGCGCGCGCACGACCGGCTACGACGTCCGCCCAGAGGTGGCCGAGCAGGTGCAGTCGCTCGGCGCGATGTGGCTCGATCTCGGTCTCGAGGCGAGCGGCGAGGGCGGCTACGCGCGCGAGCTGACCGACGAGGAGCGCGCGCAGCAGCAGCAGGCGCTGACCGACGCGATCAAGGGCTTTGACGTTGTGATCACGACGGCGCTCGTGCCTGGTCGCCCGGCCCCGAAACTGGTCACGGCGGAGGCGGTCGAAGGGATGAAGCCTGGCTCGGTGATCGTCGACATGGCCGGCGAGACGGGTGGCAACTGCGAGCTGACAGAGCCAGGGCAGACGGTCGTCAAGCACGACGTCAAGATCGTCTCGCCGCTGAACCTGCCGGCGAGCATGCCCGAGCACTCCTCGCAGCTGTTCGCGCGCAACGTGCTGGCGCTGCTCGAACTGCTGATCGGCGAGGAGAACACGCTGAACCTTGATTTTGATGACGAGATAATCGCCGGGGCGTGCGTCGTGCGCGACGGTGAGATCGTCAACGAGGCTGCGAAGGCGACCGTGGAGAAGGCGACATGATTCTGGCGAGCACGCTCACGACCAATCTGGCGATTCTCGTACTCGCGGGCTTCATCGGCTTCGTCGTGATCTCGAAGGTGCCAAACACGCTGCACACGCCGCTGATGTCCGGCACGAACGCGATCCACGGGATCGTGCTGCTCGGCGGTCTCTTGCTGTTCGGTCTCGGCGGGCTCGACGGCCTCAGCAAGGTGCTGCTCGTGATCGCCGTCGCGTTCGGCACGATCAACGTGATCGGCGGTTTTCTCGTGACAGACCGGATGCTCGAGATGTTCAAGTCCAAGCCGAAGCCCAAGGACGACGACTCTTCGACTGGGGCCGGCTCATGAACTCAACGCCGCTCGCTACGACGTTCCTGCAGAGCGACGACTTCATCTACGTCCTCTACATCATCGCCTTCGCGCTGTTCATCCAGGGTCTGCGCGGCCTGGCGGGCCCGACGACGGCCGTGCGCGGCAACCGCATCGCGGGTGTCGGCATGGCGATCGCGGTCGTCGCGACGCTGCTGAACAAGGGCGAGGGCAATTGGGGGCTGATCGTGCTCGGCGTGGCGCTCGGCGTCGCAGTCGGCGTGCCGGCAGCACGCCAGGTGAAGATGACGGCGATGCCGCAGATGGTTGCGCTGTTCAACGGCGTTGGCGGTGGGGCGGTGGCGTTGATCTCGTGGGTCGAGTTCCGCCACCAGGGCTCGACGTATGGCTCGCACACGGTCGAAATCGCCCACCAGATCGGCGGTGCCACGTCAGTCCGGGCGTTCATCCACACAGGTGGCGTGCCGACGTACGTCGCGGTCTTCTCTGTGTTCGCCGCGATCGTCGGCTCGGTCTCGTTCTGGGGCTCGAACATCGCGTTCGGCAAGCTGCAGGAAATCATCCCTGGCCGCCCGATCTCGTTTGGCAGCGCACAGCAGATCGTCAATCTCGTATTGCTCGTGCTCGCGCTCGCCGCTGGCGTCGACCTCGTCGCCGGCGCGCACTCCGAGCTGCTGTTCATCGGCATGCTCGTCGTCGCCGCGCTGCTCGGCAATGCGGTCGTGCTGCCGATCGGCGGCGCCGACATGCCGGTTGTGATCTCGCTGCTGAACGCCTTCACCGGGCTCTCCGCGGCAGCGACTGGCGTGGCGCTGAACAATCCTGCGCTGATCGTCGCCGGCATGATCGTCGGCGCATCGGGCACGATCCTGACGAACTTGATGGCGGTGGCGATGAACCGCTCGATCCCTGCGATCGTCGCCGGTGGCTTCGGTGGCGGTGGCGCGGTCGCGGGTGCCGAAGGCGCGGGCGAGCACGCGGGCACCGTCAAATCGACGAGCGCGGCTGACGCCGCGATCCAGCTCGCGTACGCCAGCCGCGTGGTGGTCGTGCCGGGCTACGGCATGGCGGTCGCGCAGGCTCAGCACGCTGTGCGCGAGCTGACGAAGGAGCTCGAGAAACGCGGCGTGGAGGTCAGCTATGCGATTCACCCTGTGGCGGGCCGCATGCCGGGTCACATGAACGTGCTGCTCGCCGAGGCCGACGTGCCATATGACCAGCTCAAGGAGATGGACGACGCCAACCCCGAGTTCCAGCGCACCGACGTCTCGCTCGTGATCGGCGCGAATGACGTGACGAACCCAGCAGCGAAGAACACGCCGTCCTCGCCGATCTACGGGATGCCGATTCTCGAGGTCAACGACAGCCACTCGGTGATCGTGATCAAGCGTTCGATGAACCCGGGCTTCGCGGGGATCGAAAACGAGCTGTACTACGACCCGAAGACGGCGATGCTGTTCGGCGACGCGAAGTCGGCCGTCTCGGAGATTACGGCGGAGCTTGCGGAGCTGTAGGCCTTGTCGCGCCTGGCGACGCTGCTGCTCATAACGCTTGCGACGCTGGCGCTGCCGGTCTCGCAGGCACTCGCCGCGGGGGCGCAACCGCGGATCGTGCACGGCGCGACGACTTCGATCGAACAGGCGCCGTTCCAGGTCGCGCTCTATGACCCGCAGCTCGTCGATCCGGGCGAACCCGACAATCTGCTGGCCGCCCAGTTCTGTGGTGGCGTGATTCTCGATGCGACGCACATCCTCACCGCGGCGCACTGCGTGACGTTTGGCGGCTTCGAAGCGGCGTTGCCAGAAGAAATCAAGGTGCTTGCCGGCAGCGCAGACCTCGAACACCCAGAAGCGGGGTCGAAGGAGATCGCGGTTGCTGCGACGTCGTACGACCCGGAATGGGATCCGTTCGGCTTCGAACACGATGTTGGCGTGCTGACGCTCGAGACGCCCCTCTGGGAAGGGCCGACCCCCAAAATCGGCGGCGGCGTGAAGATCGCGCCGATCGACTTCGCCACGCTGGACCCGAGCCCAGGCTCGATCGCGACGGTCAGCGGTTGGGGCCTCGACGAACCGCTTGCGCCCGCGCAGGAACTGAGCGAAGCCGAAGAAAAAGCCGATCACCCGGCGATCCTGCGCTCGGCGGAAGTCTCGATCGTGTCGCGCTCACAGTGCTCGGCGGACTACTCCGGCGAAGGTCTGCCGCCGTTCGATGGGCAGTTCATCTGCGCCGCCGGCAGCACGCCACCGCCGGCAGACTCTTGCTATGGCGACAGCGGCGGCCCATTGTTCAGCGGCACGCCGGGCGAACCGAGCGACGAGCTGCTGGGCTTGGTCGACTTCGGCGCCGGCTGCGGTCAAGAAGGCTCCCCGGGCGTCTACCAAAGCGTGATCGACGCTCAAAATCGCGCGTTCGCGCGGTCGAATCCGCCGCAGGCGCCACGCAACACGGGCGAACCGACGGTCGGCGGCGGCACGACCGTCGGCCAGACGCTCACCTGCAATCCTGGCCCGTGGCTCGGGACGCCCGAATTCCTCTACCGCTTCTACCGTGACGAATCGAGCATCGTGCGGCCGTTCGCGGTCAAAGCGCTGACACCGCGGTACTCGCCGAGCGCGACGTACGTGACGCAGGCCGGCGACGCAGGCGGTCGCATCTTCTGTGTGGTCGTAGCGCGCAACGCCGGGGGCCTGGGCGAAGCGGTCAGCGACGAGGTCTCGATCGTCGCCGCAGCGCCGCCCCCGATCCTGATTGCCGTACCGACGAATCCACCGGCTCCAGCGCCGACTCAGAAACCTGCGCAACCGACGTTGCGCCTGCTCTCAGCGCGCTGCCGGCGAGGCGCGTGTGCGATCACTGTGCGGGCTTCCAAGGGAAGCGGCGACGCGCAAGTGACAAAGGTCGAAGCGAAGCTTTCGTTCACGCGCAGGATTGCCTGCCGCAGGCACGGCCGCCGCGCGAGGTGCACGCGCACGTTCACGCGCAGGCTGGCAGCGCGCAACATCGGCGGTGAGCGTTTCTCGATCGTCGCCGGCGACTTGAAGCCTGGTCCGTACACGGTCACGCTTGCAGCAGTCGACAAGCTCGGCCTGCGCCAAGCCCACGCGACCAAAGTCGCGCTGCTGCTGCAGGCCGTCGCTGGTCGTCGTTGAACCGCCTGCGGGCTTCCTGCTCGACCTCTGAGAGACTGCGGGCGTGATCGAGCGCAGCCAGGCTCTTGCGGCATTGGCCGAGGAGGAGTTCGACGTCGTCGTCGTTGGCGGCGGGATCACGGGCGCGGGCGTTGCCCTGGACGCAGCTTCGCGCGGCTACAGCGTCGCCCTGCTGGAGCGCGCCGACTACGCCTCGGGTACGTCGAGTCGCTCGAGCAAGCTCGTGCATGGAGGCCTGCGCTACCTGCAGAACTTCGACCTCGGGCTCGTGCGCGAGGCGCTGCTCGAGCGCCAGCTGATGGTGGCGCTGGCGCCGCACTTGGTGCGCCCGCTGCCGCTCGTCGTGCCGGCATTCGAGGGCGCACACCCAGACCGGCTCGTTGGCGTTGGATTGAACCTTTACGACGTGATGTCGGTCGAGCGCGGCAGGCGCCGCACCCGGCGCGGCAAGCGCTCACGCGGCTCTGAGCGCAATGCTGCCGGCGAGCAGTCGACGGCGTCAGCTGCGCAGGACGGAGGCGAGTCGTGGAGTCCTGAGCGCCACCGTGTGATCTCAGGCGAGGAAGTGCTCGAGTTGCTACCTGCCCTGGCACGGCGCGAGCCGACGAGCGGCTATCTCTTCTACGACTGTCAGACAGACGATGTGCGCTTGGTGCTGACCGTGCTCGGCGAGGCCGAGCGCTTCGGCGCCGTCTGCGCCAATCGGATCAACGTGACAGGCCTGCTCGAGCACGACGGGCGTGCGCAGGGTGTGCGTGCCGTCGATCGCGAGGGCGGCGAGCCCTTCGACGTACGCGCAGCCAACGTGATCAACGCGACCGGCGTGTGGGCTGACGAGCTGCGCCCGCAGGAGCTGCACGACGAGGCCGAGCTGCCGCGCATCCGCCCGAGCCGCGGCACGCACATCACGCTTGATCACGAGACGCTGCCGCTCGTCGGTGGTGCGATCGTGCCGGCCGGCTCAGGGCGCTCGATCTTTGCGCTCCCTTGGCTCGGCCACACGCTCGTCGGGACGACCGACAACGACTACGACGAGGGCTCGCTCGAGCACGTGAAGCCGTCAGTCGACGACGTCGAGTACCTGCTTGCGGCAATCAACGAGTTCTTCGGCACTGAGCTCGGGCAGGGCGATCTGACGGGGGCGTTCGCTGGAGTGCGACCGCTGATCTCGACAGGAGACCCGAAGAAGTCGGTTGACATCTCGCGCAAGGCCGAGCTGTATGAGACCTCTTCGGGCATGATCACGATCACCGGCGGCAAGTTGACGACGTGGCGGCGGATGGCGAAGATGACCGTCGATCGGCTCGTGCTGCGCGACGCCAGCGACGCACCGTGCCGCACGCAGGAAATCCCGTTGGGTCAAGCGATCGACGCGCAGGAGCTGTCGCGCGTAGAGGGCGTGCCTGAGCATTCCTACGCCGCGCTCGCCGCTCGCTACGGCCACGCGGCGCATCAAGTGTTGGCGCTCGCTGCCGAGCGCGGTGAGCTGGCGCAGCCAATCGTCGACGGGCTGCCAGACCTGCTCGCCGAGGTCGTGCTCGCTGCGCGCAGCGAGCAGGCGCGCAGCGTCGGCGATGTGCTGCTGCGACGCACGCGCTTGGGGTTGCTGGCGGCGCGTGAGCTGGCACCTGGCGAGGCCGGCCCGGTCGACCGCGTCGCTGACGTGCTCGCAGGCGAGCTCGGTTGGACGCCTGAGCGCATGAGCAGTGAGATCGAGCGCTTCCACGAGGAGGGCCGCGCAGAGGGCCTGCTCGCGTCGTGACGCGTGCCCCACATCATCGACTGCGGGTGCGCGATTCCGCGTTGGAAGTGGGCGAGCGGCCCATGCTGATGGGCATCGTCAACGCCTCGCCCGACTCATTCAGTGACGGCGGTGTGCACGCTACGCTCGACGCGCAGGTCCTTCTGGCCGAGGGACTGCTGGCGGCTGGGGCGGACATCCTCGATGTCGGTGGCGAGTCAGCGACCACCGGACGTCCGCAGGTGATCGTCGAGCAGGAGCTCGAACGCGTCGTGCCGCTCGTCGAGCGTCTTTCAGGCGAGCTCGGGGCGCTCGTCTCAGTCGACACGTACAAGCCTGCAGTGGCACGCGCCGCGATCGCCGCTGGGGCGAGCATCGTCAACGACGTCAGTGGCTTGCGCGATCTCGAGCTGGCCTCGATCTGTGCCGAGACAGGAGCGGCGCTCGTGCTGATGCACACGCGTGCTGCGCCGCGGGAACGACTGCAGGATCCGGATCTCTATGACGACGTCACCGCCGACGTGCTGGCCTTTCTGCGCGCGCGGATCGCTGCTGCGCTTGACGCAGGCGTCGCGTCTGAGCAGCTGATCGTCGATCCTGGGCCGGATTTCGCCAAGACGCCTGAGCACACGATTCGCCTGCTCAGCGAAGTCGCTCGCCTACACGAGCTGCAGCGACCGCTGCTGATGGCGATCTCGCGAAAGGACTTCATCGGCGCGTTGACCGGGCGAGCGCCACGAGACCGCCTTGCTGGGACTCTCGCTGCGCTTGCCTACGGAGTCGACACAGGCGCTCACATCTTCCGCGTGCACGACGTCGCCGCCGCTTCCGACTTCCTCGCCGTGCGCGCCGCGCTGGAAGGATCGACGACGCCTGGCAGGGATCTTGCCCTCGCTGAGGAATTGCGCCACGAGAAGCGGGCGGCCGGATGAGCCGCTAGGCTGAAATTCGCCTCACGGGTGCCCGACGCTGTCCAACGCGACGGGACGCCAACCACCCATCCAACTACAAGGAGAAGATCACATGGCAGCAGTGCTCGAGCGCTCTGAGCTTGAAGCAAGTCCCCTCGCGGACCTGCACGCAATCGCCGACCAGCTGGGACTCGATGGCTTCAGGAGGCTGCGCAAGGCCGATCTGATCGACAGGATCCTCGGCGAGGAACCGGGCGAGTCGGACGATGCCGCGGGTGACTCGGAGGACGACGGCGAGAAGGCTGCAGGCCGTTCTTCGCGCGCTCGCAGTCGTCGTCGCGGTGGACGCTCTCGCCGCTCTTCGGCTGCTGACGCTGACGACGACTCAGACGCGGACGCCGAAGCGAAGGCCGATGCGGATGCCGATGCCGATGCTGACGCAGAGGAGGAGAAGCCCGCCAAACGAAGCCGCTCGCGGCGAGGCGGCGCCGGCTCGCGCAGCAAGGCGGCGTCAGACGACGACGCGGCTGGCGAGGAGAAGCGCGACACGAATGCCGGCGGCGAGGTGGCTGAGGGCGTCGTCGAGGTGCTCGGCAACGGCTCTGCCTTCCTGCGCATCGACCCCCCAGAGCCGTCGGACGGCGACGTTTACATCTCAGCTGCACAGGTTCGACGCTGCGAGCTCGTCTCCGGCGACCGCGTGGCAGGCCCTGTGCGCACGCCGCGCCGCTCCGAGCGTTATCCGTCACTCGTGCGGATCGACACGATCAACGGCGACTCTGCGGACGCCGTCTCGGCAGGCACGCGCTACGACGATCTGCCTGTCGACTACGCGAGCGAGCGCTTCGCGCTGGAGGCAAGCGACCCGACGCTGCAGGCGATCGAGTGGCTGACGCCGTTCGGACGCGGCTCGCGCGTCGTGATCGTCGGCGCTGCACGCTCTGGCAAGAGCGAGACGCTGCGTGCGCTGATGCACGCGATCGCTGCAAGCGACGGTGTCGAGATCTCCTATGTGCTCGTCGGTGTTCGTCCGGAGGAGATCGGCCAATGGCGGGGGGGAGACCCGTCGCCGTCGGCTGCGCTCAGCTTCGCTGAATCGGCCGACTCGCAGAGTCAGGCAGTCGAGCGGGCGCTCGATGCCGGCAAGCGCGTGGCTGCGCGTGGCGGCAATGCCGTCGTGCTGATCGATTCACTCGACGGGCTGCAGCCGCACGCCGCGCGCAGGGCGCTCGCCGCTGCCCGCAACCTGCGCGACGGCGGCTCGCTGACCGTGATCGCCACTGCCACGCAGCCGCTCGGCGGCGAGAGCACGGTGATCGCGCTCGATGTCGCGCTCACGTCGACCGGCCGTCAGCCGATCCTCGACCTCACGACGAGCGGCACGCTCAGGCCAGAGCTGCTCGTCGGCGAAGACGGCGCAAGCGCGATCCTGAAGGCGCGCGCCGAAGCGCTGGACGCCGGCTAGCGCCTGTAAGCGACGCGGCCCCAGGACGGCTCTGGCGCCAGTTCGATCGGTTCGCCGCCGGCCTCCGTCAGGGGGTCGGTCGGCTGCACGTAGGAGAAGCTGCCTGTCTCTTCGTCGAAGGCGACGCTCAGCTCGCCCTCGTTGACGCGCTGGTCGAGCCATGCGCCGCGGAACACGAGACGGCGCAGCCAGTGCACGAGCGAGCGCTCTGCTGGGCCGACGAGCTCTGGCCAGCAGTCGTTGACGTGCTGACCGAGCGCTGACGCTGGGTCTGAGATCTCGCCGTTGACGGCGAGGTTGACGAGGTCTTCGAGCTCGCCCTCGCCGAGGCGCCCGCCGACGAAGCCGACCTTGATCGCCGCCTGCTCGCAGCGCTCAGAGAAGTCGTCCTCGTTGAACGTGAAGCGCAGCTCGCCGTATTCGAGGACGAAGTCCTCTCCAGAGTCGTAGTTGCCGCGGCGAGAAGTATCCATGGGGAGCGGGCCGGGAGCTGCTCGTCCCCGGGTCGTCGGGATCATACGGTGGGTTCCTCCAAACCCGACTGCCGTGCACGGGATTTTGCACGCATTCGAGTCTTCGAAAATCCCTGCCCAGCGACAGCTGCGTGCGCGGCTGATCTGCTCTATACGCTGCGTTGATGGCGCGTCTTTCCCAACACGGCCTGCGACGCGTGCTCGGCACGAGCGCGCTGTTCTCGACCGCTTACGGCAACGTCGGATCCTCGATCTACTACGCGCTCGGGCTCGTCGCCTCCTACGCCCTCGGGCTGACGCCGATCGTCTTCCTGATCACCGGCGTGATCTTCTACCTGACCGCCGCAACGTACGCCGAGGCAACAGCGATGTACCCCGAGGCCGGCGGCTCGTCGAGCTTCGCGCGCCACGCCTTCAACGAGCTGTGGTCTTTCTTCGCCGCCTGGGCCCAGATGCTCAACTACACGATCACGATCGCCATCTCGGCGTTCTTCGTGCCGCACTACATCGGCGGGCTGTTCTGGCCGGCGCTCGAACACGGGCCTGGCGACATCATCTTCGGCATCGCCGTCGTGGCCGTGCTGTCGGTCGTCAACGTCGTCGGCGTCAAAGAGGCCGCCGGGCTGAACATCGTGCTCGCGATCACCGACCTCGCGACGCAGCTGTTGCTCGTGATCGTCGGCATCCTGCTCGTGCTCTCGCCGCACACGCTGATCCACAACGTGCACCTAGGCGTCGCGCCGAGCTGGAAAGACTTCCTGATCGCGATTCCGATCGGGATGATCGCCTATACGGGCATCGAGACGATCTCGAACATGGCCGAGGAGGCGCGCGACGAGACCAAGACCGTGCCGCGCGCGATCAAGTTCGTCGTGCTCGCAGTGTTTGCGATCTATGCGGCGCTGCCGATGGTCGCGCTGTCGGCGCTGCCCGTGCACAAGGACGCCGACGGCAAGTTCACGACGCTGCTCGGCACGCCAGACAACAAGGGCGGCTTCGCCGGCGACCCAGTGCTCGGGATCGTCAAGCACCTGCATCTCGGCGCGCTGCAGTCAGCCGGCGAGATCTACGTCGGCCTGCTCGCCGCGACGATCCTGTTCATCGCCGCCAACGCAGGCATCATCGGTGCCTCGCGTCTGGTCTATTCGATGGGCCTGCACCGCCAGGTCCCTGATCGGCTCAGCCGCCTGCACCCGCGCTTTCAGACGCCGTGGATCGGGATCCTGCTGTTCGGCGGCATCGCCTGCCTGACGATCATCCCCGGCCAGGCCGAATTCCTCGGCAACATGTACGCATTCGGGGCGATGCTGTCGTTCACGATCGCGCACCTCTCGGTGATTCGCCTGAGGATCAAGGAGCCCGACCGACCGCGGCCTTATCGCGGTCCTGGGACGCTGCGAGTCGCTGGACGCGAGCTGCCGCTGTTCGCCTTGTTCGGGATCTTCGGCACAGGTCTGGCGTTCGTCGTCGTCACCGTGCTGCACCTCGCCGTCGCTGCCGCAGGCGTCTTCTGGCTCGCCTTCGGGATGGTCCTGTACGTGCTGTTCCGCAAACAGCAGGGCCTCGATCTGCGCACGACGACGAAGGCTGCGCGGCCTGAGCGCCCGCCTGACTTCGAGGAGTTCGACTACCGCACAGCGCTCGTGCCGATCTTCGGCAAGGACATCGGCGCCAGCGTGCTCGGCCATGCCGCCAAGCTGATCGGCGAGGAGGGCGTCGTCTACGCCGTCTACGTGCTGCCCGTACCCAGCCAGCTGTCGCTCGACGCCGGCCTCGAGGAAGAGGAAGCGCACGGTCGCTCAGTGCTCGAGAGCGCGCGCATCCAAGCGCGGCGCAAAGGCATCAAGATCCACACGGCGCTGATTCGCACGCGCAACCCAGGCGCGACGCTCGTGCAGGAGGCCGAGAAGGTCGACGCCGACGTGATCTACTGGTCGACGATCCACGCCTCGATGGGCGAGCAGCGGATCGGGCCGACTGCTGCCTATCTGCTCGGCAAGCGCCCCTGTCGCGTGATCATCGAGACGGACAACCCGCCGAAGCCGTCCGCGCAGAAGCGCGAGCCCGTGCCTGCCTGAAGCGGCATCGCCACCTGAGGGCGGCACAGCTTCGACATGCAGCGACTTCGCCTTGCGCAGGCGACGACGCGGCCATCGATCAAATCGTCACAAAATCGTTATGCGCCGTGCTGCGATCGTCATGCGCGCGTGATGGGGTCGTGCCTAGCGTTGACTGGGGATGGCACGCCTCACAGAGCACGGTCTGCGCCGATCGGTCGGCGTCCCTGGCCTGTTCGCCACCGCCTACGGCAACGTCGGCTCCTCGATCTACTACGCCCTCGGGCTCGTCGCTGCGCACGCGCTCGGGCTGACCCCGCTCGTCTTCCTGTTCGCCGGCGGGCTGTTCGTGCTGACCGCCAAGACGTATGCAGAGGGCGCCTCGATGTTCCCCGAAGCGGGCGGCTCATCGTCCTTTGCCCGCCACGCCTTCAACGAGCTCGTCTCGTTCTTCGCCGGCTGGGCGCTGACGCTCGACTACATCATCACGATTGCGATCTCAGCGTTCTTCGTGCCGCACTACCTCGGCGCGTTCTTCCCTGCCCTGACGCACAACCCAGGCGACATCATCGGCGGGCTCGTCACGATCGCGCTGCTCGCCGCGCTCAACATCCGCGGGCTCGGTGAGTCAGCGAAGCTGAACCTGTTCCTCGCCGTCGCCGACCTCTGCACGCAGGTGCTGCTCGTCTGCCTCGGCATCGTGCTCGTGCTCAACCCGTCGCTGCTCGTGCACCAGGTGCACCTCGGCACCGTCCCCAGCTGGAGCCAGGTGATCTTTGCGCTGTCCGTGGCGATGGTCGCCTACACAGGCATCGAGACCGTCTCGAACATGGCTGAGGAGGCCAAGGATCCAGGCCACGACATCCCCAAGGCCGTCAACCTCGTGCTGCTCGCCGTGCTCGGTGTGTATGCAGGGATCTCTGTCGTCGCGCTCTCCGCGCTGCCCGTCGTGCAGCACGCAGGCCATTACACGACGGCGCTCGGCACGACGTACGAGAACGACCCTGTGCTCGGCATCGTCTCGCGCCTCGGGCTGCATGGCACGCTGCTGACGATCGCGCGCGACTACGTCGGCGTGCTCGCTGCAACGATCCTGTTCATCGCCACGAACGCTGGCCTGATCGGCATCTCACGGCTGTCGTGGTCGCTGTCAGAGCACCGCCAGCTGCCGAGCATCTTCTCGCGCCTGCACGCGAGCTTTCGCACGCCTTGGTTCACGATCGTGTTCTTCTCGATCCTCGCCGGCATCTTGATCCTGCCTGGCGAAACGAACCTGCTCGGCAACCTCTACTCGTTCGGCGCAATGCTGTCGTTCACGACAGCGCACGTCGCTGTGATCGCGCTGCGCGTGAAGAAGCCAGACCAAGAGCGCCCCTACCGGATGCCGTGGAACGTGCGCATTCGCGGCTCGACGATCCCGCTCACTGCTGTGCTCGGAGCGATCGGCACGTTCGCCGCTTGGTGCGCCGTCGTCGTGCTGCATCCTGAGGCACGCACGATCGGCATCCCGTGGATGCTCGTCGGCCTCGTCGGCTACCTCGTCTATCGCCGCAACCAAGGGCTCGACGCGCGCACGACGCACAAGATCGAGCGCCCACAGCGACCGCCAGACTTCGAGGCGCTCGACTACCGCACTGCGCTCGTGCCGATCTTCGGTGGCGACGTCTCGGCCAGCGTGCTGCGCAGCGCCGCCAAGCTGATCGGCGAGGAAGGCGTCGTCTATGCGATCTACGTGCTGCCCGTGCCCAACCAGCTCTCGCTCGACGCCGGCCTGCAGGATGAGGAGGCGCACGGGCGCTCGCTGCTTGAGAGCGCGCGCATCCAGGCTCGGCGCTCTGGCATCAAGATCCACACTGGCCTGATCCGCACGCGCCACCCTGGCGCTGCGCTCGTCGAGGAAGCCGAGCGGATCGGCGCTGACGTGATCTATTGGTCGACGATCCACGCCCCTGCCGGTGAGCAGGGCATCGGCCCAACCGCCGCTTACCTGCTCGGCAAGCGCCCCTGCCGCGTGATCGTCGAGACTCAGAACCGCGCCGCCATGCGCGAGGGCGCAAACGGCGCTGCCGTCAGTCGCGTGACAGTGCCGAGCTGAGCGCCTCGTCGAGCTCAGGGTGGGCGAACTCGTAGCCGAGCACGAGCGGCTTTGCCGGCACGACACGCGCGCCTTCGGTGACGATCTCCGCCATCTCGCCGTAGAGCAGGTGCAGTGCGGCGCCAGGGACCGGCAGGAAAGCCGGCCGTTTCAGCGCCCTGCCCAGCGCGTGCGAGAAGTCGCGATTGCTGACCGGCGTCGGCGCCGTCGCGTTGATCGGGCCAGCCCAGCGGTCGTCACCGGCGGCCGCCACGAAGATGCCGACGAGGTCAGCGCGGTGGATCCATGACATGTATTGGCGCCCGCCGGCGACTGGACCGCCGAAGCCGAGCTGAAACGGCGGCAGCATCTTCTTCAGTGCGCCACCGTCCTTGTGCAGCACGACGCCTGTGCGCACGCACACCACGCGGATGCCGAGCTCCGTCGCCTTCTGTGCCTCTGCCTCCCACTCGACGCACACCTGCGCGAGGAAGTCGCGCCCTGGCGGCGCCTCCTCGTCGAGCGGCTCTTCGCCGTGCGCGCCGTAATAGCCGACGCCAGACGAGCTGATCAGCGCTCGTGGCTGCTGCTCGGCATCACGGATGCCCGCGAGCAAGTTGCGCGTGCCGGTGACGCGGCTGTCGCGGATCGCCTGCTTGGCGCGCGCGTTCCAGCGTTGGGCGATGTTCTCGCCCGCCAAGTGGATGATCGCGTCGCGGCCTGTCAGCGCCGCTGTCGGCGCCGGTTCGCTCATCAGGTCCCAGGCGTAGGCCTCGACGGGCTCGTGGCCTCGGCGCGACAAGCTCTTGCGCGCGCGCTCTGGATCGCGCGAGAGCACGGTGACCTGTGCGCCGGCGTCCTGCAGTGCCGCGACCAGCGGCTCTCCGATCAGTCCCGTCGCGCCAGTGACAGTGACGCGGCGCATGCTCACTGTGGCGTGGCCGAGCTCGGCGTCAGCGTGTCGCCCTGGGCGAAGCCGACCTCGTGTCCTGCGCGCGCAGCGCCCGTCGCGCGCGCCTCGTCGGCGACCGCCTTGGCAACTGCCGGCGCCACATCGCGGTTGAACACCGAAGGGATGATGTAGTCCTCGCGCAGTTCTGACTCATCCACCGTCTCTGCGATCGCGATCGCCGCCGCCATCTTCATCTCCTCGGTGATCGTCGGCGCGCGCACATCGAGCGCGCCGCGGAAGACGCCAGGGAAGCACAGCACGTTGTTGATCTGGTTGGGGTAGTCAGAGCGCCCTGTCGCCACGATCCGTGCGTATTTGGCCGCATCCTCGGGGCTGACCTCGGGGTTGGGGTTGGCCATCGCGAAGACCATCGCGTCGTCGTTCATCCGTGCGAGCGCCTCAGGCGGCATCGCGCGCGCGCCAGAGAGGCCGATCAAGAGGTCCTCGCCATCGATCACTTCAGCGGGCGTCCCGGCGCGGCAGTCAGGGTTCGTCTGCTCGGCAAACCACTGCTTGACCTTGCTCATGTGACCGTTGAGGTAGTCCTCGCGCTGGACGTGCAGGGCGCCCTTGGAGTCGGCGCCGACGATGTTTCGGACACCGCCTGCGTGGAGGATGCGCGTGACTGCGATGCCGGCTGCACCGAGGCCGATGATCAGCACGTTGAGGTCCTCCATGCGCTTGCCCGTCAGCTTGACCGCGTTCAGCAGCGCCGCCATCACGACGACCGCCGTGCCGTGCTGGTCGTCGTGGAACACGGGGATGTCGAGCTCCTGCTTGAGCCTGTCCTCGATCTCGAAGCAGCGCGGCGCGGAGATGTCCTCGAGGTTGATGCCACCAAAGGCCGGTGCGATCAGCTTGACGCTGCGGATGATCTCCTCGGTGTCTGTCGTGTCGAGGCAGATCGGAAAGGCGTCGACGCCGGCGAACTCCTTGAACAGGCAGCACTTGCCCTCCATCACGGGCATCGCCGCGCGCGGGCCGATGTCGCCGAGGCCGAGCACGGCGGTGCCGTCGGAGACGACGGCGACCGTGTTGCGCTTGATCGTGTACTGGAAGGCCTTGTCCTCGTCCTCGGCGATCGCCAGGCACACGCGTGCGACGCCCGGCGTGTAGACCATCGAGAGGTCGTCGCGGGTCTTCAGCGGATGCTTGTTCGACTGTTCGATCTTGCCGCCGAGGTGGAGCAGGAACGTGCGGTCGGTCGTGTCGATGACCTCCGCGCCCGCGACCGCCCCGATCGCGTCCAGGATGCGATCCCAGTGGTCGCGGTCGGCCGCGTCCACGACGATGTCGCGCAACGCCCCCGCGGCGTCGCTCTCGACCACGTCGACCGCGGCCACCATGCCGCCGGCGTCCCCGATCGCGCTCGTGGTCGCGCCCAGCACGCCGTGGCTGTCGTCGAGCCTGACGCGGATCGTCAGGCGGTAC
>OUNM011302329.1_pt1 | contig 23793 bp, 19 predicted proteins | sample 1769961 | NCBI WGS metagenome assembly OUNM01 (sample SAMEA3914820, study PRJEB12502) | metagenome | biome: forest; material: soil | place: USA | collected 2012-03-12 | depth 0.3 m | reverse complement strand
CTTCGACGTGCTGGCCGAAGCGCCCAGGACGCCTGCCGAAATCGAACAGGTCTTCGGCACGCAAGCCCAAAGCGCGTGCAAGATGGACACGCTCTGAGAACCAATCACGGATAAGACGTTCCCGCAGTTCAAGGGAATGCGCCTCCGTTCGATCGGGAGTGCTTCATGTTTGACATGATCCTGTCCCAGGCCGCGAATGGCCTGGTCCTCGGCTTTCTGTACGTTCTGATCGCCGTAGGCTTGTCGATCATCTTTGGAATGCTTGGCATCGTGAATTTCGCGCATGGCGCGTTCTTCGCCATCGGTGCTTATCTCGCGCTGATGCTGAACCGGGAGTTCGGCTGGGCGGTGGCGCTCCTCGCGCCGATCATCACCGGCCTGATCGGCATTCTTGTCGAGATGGTGCTGATACGCCGGCTTTACGGAAAAGAGCCGCTGCTCGGCCTGATCCTCACATTTGCGCTGGCGCTGTTCGCCGAGGCGATCCTTCGTCTCGTGTTCGGTGCCGCACCGCTTCCCTTCAGTCCGCCCAAATTCCTGTCGGGGTTCGTGGAGTATGGCCCGATCCTGATCACCAGATACCGGATCGTCGTTCTGATCGTTACGGTTTGCGCGCTCATCGGTTTCTGGAGCTTCCTGAAATACACGCCGTTCGGACGGATCATTCGCGCCGGTTCGCGCGATGCGGAGATGGTGGGCCTTCTCGGCATCAACTTGCCCATCGTTCTGAGCGGCGTCTTCGGCATCGGCTGTCTGCTCGCCGGTCTTGCCGGCATGCTCGCGGGTCCGCTCTGGACCGTGAATCCGTCGATGGCGGCGGGTGCGATCATGCCCGCTTTCGTGATCGTCACCATCGGTGGTCTGGGTTCTTACGCCGGCGCGATCATTGCCGGCGTCCTGGTCGGCATCGTGACGTCGATGACCATTCAGTTTCATCCCGATTGGTCCAGCGCCGCCATGTACATCCTGATGGCAATCATCCTGCTGGTGCGTCCGCGCGGCCTCTTCGGTGAAAGGTGGGAAAGGTTCGAATGAAAACCCAATCGCTTCCGCGACACCCTGTTCTTTGGGTTGCCGTCGTCCTCAGCGCGCTCAGCGTTCTCTGGCTGGCGCTCGGCGCACCGGTTTCCCTGGTCACGCAAATCGCGATCTATACGCTTTATGGCGCGGGGGTGAACCTGCTCGTCGGCTATACGGGCCTGGTTCCGTTCGGCGCATCCGTGTTCTTCGGCTGCGCGAGCTACGCGATGGCATTCTTCCTGCTCGGCGGGGTCGGCAACGAGTTTGCCGCGCTGGCCCTGTCGATCCTGTTCTCGATCCTGCTGGGCCTGGCCATCGGTGCGGTCATCCTGCGCCGCAAAGGCCTGTATTTCTCATTGTTGACGCTCGCCTTCTCGCAGATCGCCTTCGAAGTCGCGTTCAAGTGGACGTCGGTCACCGGCGGCGAGAACGGCATTCAGGGCGTTGCGCGCGCCAATTTCACCAGCGATACGTCCTTCCACGTCTTCGTGGTCATGACGGTGATCCTTGCCATATGGCTCCTGTGGCGGCTGGCGCACTCGCCTTTCGGACGGGTGCTTCAGGCCGTGCGCGACAATGAACAGCGTGCGGGCAGCCTCGGCTACAATGTCTACCTCATCCGTCTCGGCGCCTTCACGCTCATGGCCGTGGTCGTCGGCTACGCCGGCGCCCTGCTGACCCTGCTGCTCCAGGGCGTCTATGCCGACAATCTGAGCTGGCAGCACGCGGGTGACAGCCTGTTGATGACTGTGCTGGGCGGCGTCCACCATTTCCTCGGCCCGCTCTGGGGCGCTATCGCCTTCATCATTCTCGAAAACCGCCTGTCCGCGCTCACGGAGAACTGGTGGTTGATCTTCGCGCCGGTGCTGATGCTCTTCGCTTTGCTGTCTCCCGAAGGAATTCAGGGCCTGGCCCAGCGAATGATAGGCCGCGAGCGTTGGACGCTGACCAACAACACCATTCCTGCCCGCCCTCAGGCAATCAAACCCTATGAAAGCGCGGCCCTGGCAATCGATCGGGCGAAACCGATCCTCGAAACCCGCAAGCTTTCCAAGAATTTCGGCAGCCTCGTCACGGCGAAGGAGATCGATCTTCAGGTTCATCCCTTCGTGCTTCACAGCATCATCGGTCCGAACGGGGCGGGCAAGACGACGTTCTACAACATGCTGACCGGCGTTCTGCCGGTGAGCGGTGGCCAGATAGTCTTCGAAGGCAAGGACATCACAAGCCTGCCGATCCACGCGCGTGCGCGTCTCGGCATAAGCCGTTCGTTCCAGATCCTGTCGATCTTCCCGAACCTGACCGTATTCGAAAACGTGCGGGTCGCCGTGCAGGCCCAGCGTCACGGCGTGGGCGGATTGTTCTTCGACGCCCACGACATGGCCGGCATAAACGACAGAAGCTGGTCGATTCTCGATGCGGTCGGTCTCGCCGACCGGGCGGCGGATGCTTGCGTCAATCTCCCCCACGGAGCGAAGCGCCTGCTGGAAATCGCCGTGACTCTCGCCATCGACTCCAAGCTGTTGCTGCTTGACGAACCTCTCGCCGGGCTTGCGGAGGCGGACCGGGTCGTGGTCGCCGCTTTGATCAAGCGGCTTGCCGAAAAGCACGCCGTACTGCTGATCGAACACGACATCGACCGCGTCCTGGCCATCTCCGACCGCATCTCCGTCCTGCATCAGGGACGCATCATCGCCGACGGGAAGCCGGCCGAGGTGGCCGCAAATCCGGACGTGATCGCGGCCTATCTGGGCGCCGCCAAGGGGAGCGAGCGCCCGACGCCGCAAGCGGTCGAGCGGCTGGCCCATGCCTCCAGCCGTCTGCTGCTCGACGCGCGGGGCATGGCGGCCGGCTATTCCGGCAGCACGGTGCTCTCGGGCGTGAACCTGACGGTGCATGCAGGCGAGGCGGTAGCGCTTCTTGGCCGCAACGGCGTCGGCAAAACCACGATGCTCAGGGCGCTGACCGGCAGCCTGCCATTGAATGCGGGTGCCGTCACGTTCAACGGCGTCGCGCTCGACGGGCTCCGGCCCTATCAAATCAACAGACTCGGTATCTCGTTGGTACCGGAGGGCCGCCGCCTGTTCCCAAATCTCACGGTCATGGAAAACCTTCAGCTTGCGGCGCGTCCGGGCGGCATCAGCATCGCGGAGGTGTTCGAACTTTTCCCCCGTCTCCAGACCCGCCAGAAGGCGAGGGCGGAAAACCTGTCAGGCGGCGAACGCCAGATGGTCGCCATCGCCCGCGCGCTTGTCGTGCCCAGCAAGCTGATCCTGCTCGACGAACCGTTCGAAGGTCTTGCCCCGGCGGTCGTCAACGAGGTGATGGAGGCGCTCGTCAAGCTGCGCGGGAAGGTCGCGATGATCGTGGTGGAACACCACGCCGAGACCGTGCTGACCATCGTGGACAGGGCCTATGTGCTCGTCAACGGCGCCGTCGCGTTCGAGGGCGAGGCAGGCAGGCTGGGGGAGGACCATGCGCTTCAGGCCAGGCTGCTCGGCGTGGTCCAGGACGACGCGTCGGCCAGCTTTGCCGAACGGGCAATCGCGTAAATCAAGAGAAGGGAGAACTTCACGTGGCTTCAGTACGTATCGGCATCATCGGCCTCGGCACGATCGGCAAGGCGCACTGGAAGGTTATCGGCGAGTCGCCGCAGACGACGTTGATCGCCATTGCCGATCCCACGGCGCCGGCCTTGGATTTCGCCCGCGCCGAGAGCATCCCGGCCTACGCCGACTACCGCGAAATGCTGGACAATGAGACGCTCGACGGCGTCATCGTGGCCGTGCCGAACGCAGAGCATGTGCCGGTCGCGCTCGCCTGCATCGAGCGGGGTATCGCCGTGCTGGTCGAAAAGCCGGTGGCCGATGTGGTCGAGGCCGCGCAGGTGATGTGCAAAGCGGCCGAGGCGCGCGATGTGCCGCTGCTGGTCGGCCATCACCGTCGTCACAATACGGCCGTCCAGCGTGTGCGCCGGGCCATTCGTGACGGGCTCATCGGGCGGCCGGTAACCGCCACGATCATGTACAACCAACTCAAGCCGGCGAGCTATTTCGACCTCGATTGGCGGCGGCAGGCCGGTGGCGGACCCATCCTGATCAACCTGATTCACGAGATCGACCTGATCCGATTCATGTTCGGCGAGATCCACTCGCTCCAGGCCGTCAGCTCGAACGCCGTGCGCGGATTTGCGGTCGAGGATACCGCCGCGGTGCTGTTGCGCTTCCACAGCGGCGCCATCGGCACGATCAGCGTATCGGACACCGCGGTCTCGCCCTTCTCATGGGACCTGGCCTCGGGCGAATTCGACCTGATGTTGGGAACGGCCGATCGAATGAAGCGGCAGAAGGTCAGCTCGCATGTCTTCGCGGGAACGGAGGGATCGGTAACGCTGCCGACGTTGGATTACTACAACTATCGCGGGGTCGCCGAGCCGGGGTGGCGCAGCGATCTCGGCGCGGAAGTCCTGGCGGCCGAAAGCGCCGACACCTATCTGCGCCAGGTCGAGCATTTCGCCCGCGTCATCCGCCGCGAAGAGGCGCCGCTGGTGTCGGGCCTCGATGGAGTGCGCACGCTGCAGGCGACGCTTGCGGTCAAGGAGGCGGCCGCCACCGGTCATACGATCATGCTGCGCGATCCAACCCACGATGCAATCGTAGGGATCGGGATGGGAAACCGGGCTTGCATTTAAGGACTGTTTGGTCCATATATTGAGCATGGTACAGCAAACCTCACCGCGGATGCCGCGGGGCCGGCCCCGGGAGTTCGATAAGGACGCCGTTGTCGAGCGCGCCATGGGCGTCTTCTGGTCCTGCGGCTATCACGGCACATCGCTTCCCGATCTGCTTGAGGCGACGAACCTTTCGCGCGGGAGCCTGTATGCGGCCTTTGGCGACAAGCACGGCCTCTTTCTATGCGCCCTCGATCGCTACATCGACGATTCCCTGGCGCGGCTCGATGCCGAGCTGGATCCGCGAAAGAATGCCTTGGCCGGTGTACGGGCATGTCTTGCCCGGTATGTCGAGCGGAGCAGTGGGGTCGCGGCCAGGCGCGGATGCCTGGTCGTGGCGACCGCCATGGAACTGGCCGGCCATGACGCTGCGGTAGAGCAGCGCATCCGGCGGTTCTTCAAGGCGATGGAGACCGGTCTGACCGCGGCACTGAAGCGCGCGCAGGCCGAGGGGGATCTGGTCGATTGCGTCGAGCCGGCGACCGTCGCCCGTTTGCTTGTCTGTCTGGTCGAAGGCATGCGTGTCGTCAGCAAGACAAGCGCGGACCGGAGCGTATCCCAAGCCGTCGTTCAGACCCTTATCGACCGCTTCGCAAAATAGATCGTCGCATGCCCACATCGTCGCGCAGCGCGTCAATATATGGACCATTCGGTCTTGAAAGGAGATCCGCAACCTTTCGCACCGCGCCAAATTGGAAACGGCATTCAGGCAGTCACCGTCGCACTTGTCCCGTTTTTCGACGCGACATCGGGAGGGGGAATCCAATGGCCCGCCGGATTGCGCGTTGTCTCAAGGAACCTGTCCATGACCACTGAGTTGGAACCATACGAATCCCTGCGGGCCGGTGACATTCGGTTCGCCTATCAGCGCGCGGGCCATGGCGGGCTCCCGATCGTCCTGCTCCATGGCTGGCCACAAACATCGCACGCCTGGCGCCGGGTCTCGCCGCTTCTGAGTTCGCGATGTGATGTCGTGATTCCCGATCTACCCGGCTTCGGCTACACGTCCAAGCCCGAGGTCGGCTTCGACAAAAAGACGATCTCCCGTCGCCTCAGGGATTTTGTGCGGGCACTCGGCTTGTCGCGCGTCGCTTTGGCCGGTCACGACCTGGGTGGGCACGTCGCCTATGCCTACGCGGCACAATGGCCGGAAGAGGTCAGCCACCTGATCTTCATCGAGAGCAGCCTTCCGGGTTTCGGCCAGGAAGAGGCGATGGACGTCTCGAAAGGTGGAAGCTGGCACTTCGGCTTCAATATGGCTGGCGACATCTCCGAAGACTTGGTTCGCGGGCGGGAAAAGCTGTTCGTGGACCATGTCATGCGGCGCGAGAAGGTGGGGCTCTTCGATTCACATTCCGTGAGCGACGCCGACATTGAACATTACGCGCGGGCGCTTCAGCGACCGGGCGCGTTGAGGTCCTCCTTCAGCTATTACCGCACGCTGCCAATCGACCGGGGCGATCATTCGGTCTGGGGACGGACCCCCCTGCCGATGCCAGTCCTGGCGATCGGGGCCGAGTGGGGATACGGACCGGCTTCCGAACACACGATACGTCGGGTCGCGAAAGATGTTCAGGCAGCGATCATCGAACGCTGCGGACATTATCCCGCGGAGGAACGCCCGAGCGAACTGGCTCGCGCGATCCTTGATTTCCTGGCGATGGCACCTTCGATCACGCGTTGAGCCTCTCGACGTTGGGGCCGATCGCGCAAAGCCGGAACGGCTTGAAGCGCTGCTCGGCCCGATAAACAAAAGGCCGGAGCGCCGTGCCGGCTCTGGTTTAACGCACGGCACTCCAAATTCAACGAAAGGACCCACGATGAGCTATAAGCTGGACGACTTCCGTCACCAAATGCTGCGCGCGGGCGATGTAAAGATCCATGCCGTCGTCGGCGGCGATGGGCCGCCGCTCGTTCTCCTCCATGGCTTTCCGCAGACCTGGTGGGAATGGCGCAAGATTATGCCGGTGCTTGCCGAACGACATACCGTGGTCGCCCTCGATTTGCGCGGAGCGGGTCATTCCGACTGCCCTCAGGGTGGCTATGACAAGGCAAGCCTTGCCGAAGACGTACACGGCGTGATGGGAGCACTCGGTTTCGAGCGTTACGCCGTCTGCGGGCATGACATCGGAGCGATGGTCGCCCTGGCCTTGGCCTTCACGCACCGCGAGACCGTGACGCGCGTTGCGATCCTGGATGCGCCGATGCCGGGGTGGAGCCAGTGGGAGGCTAATTTCGTCGACCCGATGGCCTGGCATTTCGCGTTCCATATGAAGCGCGATTTGCCCGAGCGCCTCATCCATGGTCGCGAGTTCGATTACGTCTCGGTCTTCTTCTCCGATCGCACATTCAACCAGGGTGCGCTGCCGATCGAGGAAGTGGAAGTTTATGCGCGCGCCTTTGCTCAACCCGGGAACACCCGTGGTGGCCTCGAGTGGTATCGCGCCTTTCCGGTGGACCACGCAAACGCGCTCGACTGGAAGCAAAATCCCTTGACGATGCCGGTCCTCGCATTGGGAGGAGAACACCGGTGGGGACCGAAGATCGTCGCCATGCTGGCGGAATTCGCCACCAGCGTCTCAGGTGGCAGCATTCCGGAATGCGGCCATTGGCTGGTAGAGGAACGGCCGGCGGAGACGGCCGAAGCACTTCTCAAGTTCTTCGCGCAATGACGCTGTAGGAACCAGCACTCCCGCATCGTGGTCGCCGCTATCGGCGGGAGTGCGACACGTCTTGGCTAGCAAGGGGCATCGGGCCGGGGAGCACCGGAAAAGGAGAAGCCGTGCCCAGGATCGCGCTATGAGCCTTCTGTCGCCTGTCGGGGTTTCCGCCACTTCACCATCCGCCATGACAAGATCGCCGGAAATATGCTTCAACTCTTATCGCCAGCTTCATCGTGGCCTACTGGATCTGATTGAGCCTGGACCCTAACGATCAACCCGTTGAACAGTATCGCGATAATCGAATCAGCCATTTCGGAGATGGTGTCAGGCTCGGTTAAATCGGCCTCGTATACGAGCCTTACCATTGCCGATACGCAAAAAGTAAACGATGCGGCCGAAATAAGCGTATTGGTTGCCGCATAGAGCGGCAGATCCTTGATGAGTCCAGCCCGTATTCCTGCCTTTATCACATTATCGAAATTGTCGAAACCGCGCTTCACATAACGACCAACCAGCCAATCAAGGCGCTCGCTTCTTGATAAGCTTTCGTGTATGACTATGCGCGATAGACTGGAATCACTTGCGCTCATCGTGATGAAGCGCCTTGTCATTACCTTTAGCTGGGATACTGGATCAAGATCCTTTAGATCGTTTGAATTGCTTGGAAATCGCAATGCCAGATCACTCATCAGGTGGTCGATAGCCGCACGCCAGAGATGGTCTTTTGATCCAAAATGATAGTGAACCATAGGCTGCGACAGCTTGGCAGCTTTCGCAACATCCCCGGTTGATACCGCTTCAAAACCACGCTGCGCAAACAGGCGGATTGCAACTTTCAGGAGACGCTCGCGCGGATCTGGAGTTCCGACTTGATCAGCCATACGGGGGCGGCCCGGCTTGCGCTTTGATGCCTCCGCGAGTTTCACGGCCGCTTTTGAACTTTGAGATGTGGGCACGGTACATTTCCTGTCCGAGATCGCCGTCCGATAGATTTATCAATTCATGGGAAGTCTATTTACTGGAGGTTAAGCACGCCAACAGAATAGATGATAACCCGCATATTTGGTGTGAATCAGCGAAAAAGCAATAGGGTTATTGAAATGTTCTTGCCTAAACTCTGAATCGCAGGCTTGCCGCGGGATTGTCGGCGCGATTGATCGGGGTCGGAGGCGGGTCAGGCGCAGGCAGCGTTGGGAGAGGTCGTCAATGGGCCGACTGCGGCGATCGAGGCGCTGGACGCCAAGATCCGCGATAGGGTTGAGGCCCCCAGGGTGTCGCGCTTGAGGGGTCACTGTTCTGCGCGAGAGACGATTTGCGTGATACAGGTCGATCCAGCGCCGAGCAGATGGCAGATCCCCACGCGATCCCCATGTTCGCGGAACCGGCGCAGCGATTCGATGTGTTGGAAGATGCCGGATGGCCCGGCCGGGTGGCCACGGCCGATCAGGCCGCCATCGGTCGAGAATTCCGGCAGTCCGAACCGTTCCCGCGAACCGGGGCCGAAGGCGCCTTGTTCAAGCAGTGTCTCGGTCTCGCCCGGTTCGGTGAACCCGAACAATTCGCAATAGACCAGCTCCTCCACGGCAAAGCCATCATGCACCTGTACGATATCAACGTCCTTCGGCCCGTAGCCGGCGACATCCAGAGCGGTTCGAACCGTCGTCCCGCTGATCTCCGGCGGTCCAACGACGGCGCCCTCGATGATGTGCCGGGCGCCGGTATAGACCTCGGACTGTGCCTCGCTCGCGTCGATCCGCGAGAGCGGCCAACGTGCATGCGGCAGCCGCTTCAATCCCTCGCGCGAGGCCAGCACGACGGCCGCTGCACCGAAGACCCACGGTGTGCACATCATTGCCGTCATCGGCTCGGCCACCATCTTGCTTCCAAGCACCTCCTCGACGGTCACGTCGTGATCCGCACGCCGCGCGGCATGGGGCTGTCTGCGGGCGTAGTTCCAGTTCTTCGCGGCGACCATGGCGAAATGCTCGGGCTTCGTGCCGATATCATGCATCCGCCGCCGGGCCCACATTGCGAACAGCGCCGGCGGCGGAAGAAAGCCCTGCGCAGCGAGGGGATCTTCGCCGTTCGTTGGAACGTCATATCCCATTACGAGAACCACCTGGTGCCGGCCGGCCTTGATCGCGTTGATGGCCTCGTGCACCGCGGCAAGGCCGCTGGCCGACGCGTTGAACAGCTGGAAAATGGGAGCGCCGGTAAGGCCCAGCTCCTTGCCGACATGCACAGCCCAGGGAGAGGAGGGCAGGGCCACTCCGGCATAGAGCGCATCGATGTCGCGGAAGGTGCAGCCGACATCGGCCAGTGCCGCCGCGCCCGCCTGCCGCGCCAGCGTGCGCCCGGTCCCGTAGGCGTGTTTGCCCACCGGCACACAGCCGGATCCAACCACGAAAATCTCGTTAGACACGGCGGAACCTCCATTGGACCTTGCCGTCCTCGGCCTGTTGAATGTCGAGCGCGTATTCCGCGCCGATCTCGTGTGCACCGGCCGTCAGTTCGGTCTGCACCCGCACGCCATCGGGCAGGTCCACCTGTCCAAGATGGCGCCCGGCGAATTTGGTCCAGGTCACCAGATGGCCCGTGGCCGAGAGACGGATCACTTCGCAACTGCGCAGGCTGCCATCCGCGGCAAAGACGCGCGCGGGGAAATAGGTTTGGCCCGTCTGCGGATCTCGGCTGCCGACAAGGCAGGGCGCCCTGCCCGAAACGTCCAGATCACTTTCCATATTGCACGACCCTCCCTTTTGCCGAGACTGTACGACCAAATTATCAATAGGTCAATATATTTTATCGATTTATCAATCGACGATGCTGGCGAAGGCAGCTACGCTGCATGGATCATAGGGCGGCTGCTCAGCATCTGCACGACCGTCAAGATGCTATTTTGATCGATGTGAAATTACTATCAAGACAAAAGGACACAAAGAATTTTGAAAAGAGTTTAATATGGTCATAGGAACACCGACAGATCATCGTTTCTTAGCGAAAAATTTTCGAATTATTTTGGTTCTGATAGCTGAAATTCTATTCATCGACTTATTTTTCATAAAAATTATGGTCATACGTGCTCTCATTGTGGATCGATACAGAGCGTTCGGCGTCGAAAGCGGGGCCGGGCACCGACAGTTCACGTTGGCGAGATCGGGCGCGGCGCGGTCATTGCTTGACCAGACGGGTGCGGCCGGGGCGCTCGGCCGGACGCATTTTTTGGCATTGCCGCGATAAATAGATAGGTCTATATATTTATCTGAAGGGCACCGCCTGTGCGCAGTGCGTCAAACTTGTCCGAGGCACGCACGCAGCCTAGCGAGCAGTCCGGTGTGTCCCGAAATACTCGTTAATGTGAACTTAAGAGGTAATTTAATGCCGATCATCAGCCGCGAGGATATATCGGGCGTTGCCGTACTGACATGGGATCAGCCCGACAGCAACGTCAATGTAAAGAATCGCGAAGCACTAAAGGAATTTGCCGCAGCCGTCGATGCCGCATTGGCGGATGAGGCGGTAAAGGGCATCGTGCTCACCTCTGCCAAGACCGATTTCGTTGTGGGTGGTGATCTTGGAGAACTCCAAGCGGCCAAAACCTCCGATGAGGCCCGGCGCCTCGTCGCTGGAGTGCGTGACACTCTGCGCAAGATCGAGAGGGGTGGCAAACCGGTGGTGGCGGCGCTGAACGGAAAGGTTCTGGGCGGTGGGCTGGAGTTGGCCCTGGCCTGCCATGCGCGCATCGCCGAGGACAAGGCGACCTTCGGTCTGCCCGAGGTGACGCTGGGCCTGATGCCTGGCGCCGGGGGCACGCAGCGGCTTCCCCGGCTGATCGGCCCCAAGAGCGCCCTGTCGCTCCTGACCGATGGTCATCCAATGTCGGCGACGCAGGCGCAGGAGATTGGGCTTGTCCGGAAAATTGTCTCGCGCGATGCGTTGGTCGATGCTGCCGTTGCACTGGTGGCCGAGACCTGCCCGACCCAACCTTGGGATGCCGGCGGCGACATCACCCGCACGGACTCGCGCGAGGTCTTCGACATCGTGCGCGCAGCTTGTGCCCGCCGGTCGGGGGAAGGCGATCGTGCGGAGGCCACGATCATCGAAACAGTGGAGAAGGGATCGGCGCTGGACTTCGATGCCGCGCTTGATCTGGAGGCCGTGCGGTTTGGCGAGTTGGTGGTCTCTTCCACCGCTAAAAACCGTATTCGCACGATGTTCTTCGCCATGAACGAAGCGAAGGCCATGAAAAGGCGCCCGAGCGACGAGCCACCCTACGCGCTGTCCACCATCGCAGTCGTCGGCGCCGGCACGATGGGTGGGGGTATCGCATTCACCGCGGCTTCCGCAGGGCTGAAGGTCAGGCTCATCGAGGTGGACCGGGAAGCGCTCGATCGCGGCATGGGCATGATCAAGAGAATCGGTGACCGCCAGGTCAAGGCCGGGCGCATGGATGAGGCTCGGAAGGCCGATGTCCTGCAGCGGATCAGGCCAACGCTGAGCTATGACGATCTCGCGGATGTGGATCTGGCTATCGAGGCGGTGATCGAAGTCGAGAAAATAAAGGCAGTGGTCCTGTCGAACCTCAGTAAAGCCATTCGTCCAGGCGCACCGATCGCCTCCAATACGTCGACACTGCCAATCAGCACTCTGGCTCGATACTGTGACCGTCCGGAGGAATTCGTCGGTCTTCATTTCTTCGGACCGGTGGAGCGGATGCCGCTTGTGGAGGTTATTCGCGGAGAGAAGACGGAAGATGCTATCGTTGCGCGTTCGCTCGACCTGCTTAAGGCGATGCGCAAAACGCCAATCGTGGTAAAGGATGGGCTTGGCTTCTATACCAGCCGCGTCGTGGCCGCCTATACGGGTGAGGCGATGACCCTGGTGGCCGAGGGCGTGGACCCGCAGGTGATCGACAAGGCGGCGACCGATTTCGGTATGGTCATCGGCCCCTGCCTGATGAACGACATGACGGGCCTCCCGCTGCTGTTGGACATCTTCGCGAGCGTCGGGAGCGATCCAACGCGCCCGGCCAATCGCGGCAACCGTAGTGTCGAAGCGCTGGAGAAGCTCGTTGCCGCTGGACGAACGGGTCGTCGTGACGGCAAGGGAATCTACGACTACGACGATAAAGGCCCGAAGCCTTGGCACGGCATCCGCGACGTCTTTCCGCCGCCGGCCAATCCGCTCTCGCAGGAGGATATCAAGAAGCGGCTGATGTACGGGCAAGCGATCGAAGCAGGACGTTCGCTGGAGGAAGGAGTCGTGTGCGATCCTGGCGATGCCGACATCGGCTCGGTCCTTGGCTGGATGTTCCCGAAATGGACGGGTGGCGTGCTTTCCTATATCGACACGGTGGGCACGGCACGTTTCGCGGCCGAATGCGAAGACCTCGCCGCACGCTTCGGTGAGCGGTTTGAGCCGCCCACCTCCCTGAAGCGGATGGCCGAGACCGATACCCGTTACCACGCGCTCTGAGAGTCGAGCCAAAGGAGACTCCCGCCGTGCTGCACCATGCCGTGCTGCACTATGGAGTGAAAGCCCCCTGACCCTGTCCCCGAAACTGGTCCAGCGGAAGCGAGAGTTCCGGTGCTTCTGGCCGCTCCCCGGTTTTGGTCCCGTTCAGGTGAGGGGGGTGTTCGGTGGCCAATGGCGCGACCATCACGCTGACGCGAAACCTCGGCTCGGAACAAAACGTACAAATACCCCGAGGATGGTTCCGACGATCAGATCGGAGCGAGTAATATGGATTTCGGAGGAGGAGCAAGGTGACGCTCAGTCATTGCCGGGTCGAATCTGATGGCCCCATACTTACGGTCACAATGTGCAGGCCCTCTCGATTGAACGCCCTCTCATTTGAGGCGAACGAGGAGCTTTCGGGGATTTTCGACGATTTCGACGCTTCATCGGACCTTCTCATCGCGATCCTGACCGGTGAAGGCACGCGCGCATTTTCTGCCGGGAACGATATACGTCCCGATGAAGATGGTCGGAGCGGGCTTCCGCCAAAAGGATTTGGTGGCCTGACCCGCCGGTTCGACCTGGACAAGCCGATAATCGCCGCTGTCAATGGTCTTGCCGTCGGTGGCGGATTCGAGCTCGCGCTCGCTTGCGATCTCATCGTGGCGAGCGAGGCCGCCGAGTTCGGCCTCGTGGAACCCCGAATGGGGTTGGCGGCCCTGGCTGGGGGCATCCAGGCCCTGGCACATGAAATCCCGATGAAGCAAGCCATGGGGCTCCTTCTCACGGGACGCCGTGTGAGCGCGGCCGAGGGGGTTCGCATGGGGTTTGTGAACGAGCTTGTGCCCCCGGAGAGACTGCTCACGGCTGCACGGGGATGGGCCGACCAGGTTCTGCAGTGTGCACCACTGTCGATCAGGGCCACCAAACAGGCAGTCCGTGCCGGTCGGTTCAAGCCGGGTGCGGCGGGGCATAAGGCGCAGTATGATTGCGAAGCGGTACAGCGGATGCTGAAAAGCGAGGACCGGGCGGAGGGCGCCCGCGCCTTTGCCCAGAGGCGCTCGCCCGTATGGCAAGGTCGTTGATCGGCCGGCTGGAACTCTTCGCTTTGACCACAAACTGTTTGACCAAGTAGTTTTATTGTGTAATAAGACAGGACGGTGGAGGCTGGACGAATGGGCCTGAGCCCACCGGAGACTGCGCCGCAAAAAAGAAGAGACGCATGTCCCGTGGTGGGCAGCAGCCGTTCTCCAAAAACATCCCTGGGAGGAAAATTGATGTCACACAGCGTAGCCGCCATCCATCCCAAGCGCGCGGCCTCGTATCGTCTGCCGGCTCTGCTGGCCGCGCTCGCCGCTCTTGTGCTACCCGCCGTGGCCTCTGCGCAAGGAACCAAGGTCTACGATCCGGGTGCTTCCGATACCGAGATCAAGATCGGGCAGACCTACCCGTACAGTGGCCCCCTCTCCTCGGCGAGCGATATGGCTCTGACGCAAGCCGCCTATTTCAAGATGATCAATGACGAGGGCGGCATCAACGGGCGAAAGATCGCCTTTATGTCGCTCGACGATACCTACAGTCCTCCGAAGGCTGTCGAACAAACGCGGCGTCTCGTCGAACGCGACGAAGTCCTGCTGATCTTTAATTCCTTTGGCTCTCCTACTTCTGCCGCGGTGCAGAAATATCTAAATGGCAAGAAAATTCCGCAGCTATTTGCGTCCACCGGTGGAGCTCGATTTACAGAGCCCGGATTTCCGTGGAGCAGCTCGGCGCTGCCAAACTACGTGGATGCCGGACGGATGATCGGCTCGTACATTACCACGCGGTTGAAGAATACCAAGGTGGCTGTTCTTTTCCAGAACGACGATTTTGGAAAGGATTATATGAAGGGAATAAAGGAGGCTTTCGCCCGTGAACCTTCCGTACAGATTGTGGCCGAGTCGTCTTACGAGCCTGCCCAGCCGACGGTTGACTCGCAGATCGCCACTCTCGCGAATTCGGGCGCAACGGTTTTCGTGAATATCACCACCGGTCGAAGCACCGTGCAGTCGATCCGTACACTGGCGTCACTGGATTGGAAGCCGACCCACATTCTCAACGGACAGTGGGCCGACATCAGCTCCGTGTTCAAGCCGGCAGGGCTGAAGAATTCGGCAGGCATCATAACCACCCGCTATATCAAAGCACCGGATGATCCCGCGTGGGCCGACGACAAGGCCATTCGGGAGTACAAGGATTTTATGGCCAAGCACCGGCCTGGCTCTGATGCAAATTCAAAATTCAATATTCAAGGCTACTTTTATGCTCAAGTGCTCATCCACATTTTGAAAGAGGCGGGCAACGCGCTCACGCGCGAAAATATCAACGCGATCGCCATGAACCTGACCAGACAACGCTTCGATGTGCTGATCCCATCGGTCACGATCACAACGACGCCCGAGCAGCGCAATCTCATTCATGATGAAGTCTTCGTACGCTTCGACGGCGAGAAATTCGTCCCGATCGAGCAATAGGGCTCAAGCAATAGGATTGTGGAGCGGCGGGCCGGCAGCGGCGTCCGACAAGCTCCGTTGTCGACGTCGAGAGCCAAGGCAGCACCGACGCTGCCGGCCAAACTCCAAATCGCCATGGCCCGATCCGGCAGCGCCGGCGTCGCCAGCCTGGCATCGGTGGGAGGAATGTGTTGAGCCTGACCCAGCAAACAAAGGATACCAAGCCGATGCTTTCGGTGCGGAACGTGAGCGTTGCGTTCGGTGGTGTCGTTGCGCTGAATGGTGTGTCTTTCGACGTGCCGGCCGAGTCCATTCTTGGCCTCATCGGGCCGAATGGGGCAGGAAAGACAACCCTGTTCAACTGCCTCAGCCGCCTCTACCAGCCGAACGGCGGCGATATCCTCATGAGCGGCGCAAGCATCCTGCGGTGGCCGCCACACAGGACCGCGGAGATCGGCATAGGCCGGACATTTCAGAACGTTGCGTTGTTCGCGAATATGACCGTGCGCGACAATGTCCGGGTAGGAGCGCATGTGCGCTCGAAGGGCAACATGTGGGGCGATGCCCTGCGCCTGCCCAGCAGCACGCGCACGCAAAGCGAGATCGACAGGAAGGTCGTCGAGATACTTGAGTATCTTGAGCTCGTGCGGGTGGCCGATCAACGCGTCTCCTCGCTTCCGTTCGGCACGCAAAAACGAGTGGAACTGGCCCGTGCGCTGGCAGCCGATCCCGCCCTGCTTCTGCTCGACGAGCCGGCTGGCGGCCTCAATCATGAAGAGGTGTTTGCGCTGGGCGACCTGATCCGCCGAATCCGCAAGGATCGTGCGCTCGCCATACTGCTTGTGGAACATCATATAGGGCTTGTAATGTCGCTCGCCGACCGCGTTGTCGCCCTCAATTTCGGTCGCAAGCTCGCCGAGGGGACGCCGTCCGAGGTGCAGACCAATCCTGATGTAATCGAAGCCTATCTTGGGAGCCGGCCTCTATGACTGTGCTTCTGAACATTCAACATCTCCGAGCCTATTACGGGCAGATTCCCGCTTTGCACGGGCTCGATCTGAATGTGCCGGTCGGAAGCGTGACCACGCTGCTTGGTGCGAATGGCGCCGGCAAGACGACGACGTTGCGCGCCATCTGCAGCATGGTCCGCACCGCCGGTACCATTCAGTTCGACGGGCACACCCTGAACGGCAGGACGACCGAGGACATCGTCAAGCTCGGCATCGCGCACGTTCCTCAAGGTCGGGGAACCTTCATGGCAATGAGCGTCGAGGAGAACCTGCGGCTCGGCGCGATTACCCGCCACGACCTGACTGCGATTGCCTCCGATATGGAGCGGATGTTCGAGCATTTCCCCGTATTGAAGCGCCGCCGGAATCAGCAGGCGGGGACACTTTCCGGTGGTGAGCAGCAGATGCTCGCCGTGGCGCGGGCGCTGATGCTGAGGCCCAGGCTGCTGCTTCTCGACGAACCCTCCTTCGGTCTTGCGCCCCTCATCGTGCGCGAACTCTTCGAGATCTTTGGAAAAGTGAACCGCGAAGATAAGGTGAGCATCTTGATCGTCGAGCAAAACGCTCAGCTTGCGCTTGAGATTGCTGACAACGCTTATGTCATCGAGACCGGACGCATCGTCATGAATGGTAGTGCTGCCGATATATCCAAAAACGAAGCCATCCGAGAATCGTATCTGGGGCTCTGACGGGAACGATGATGGAACTTTTTGCGAATCAGCTACTTTCAGGGGTCGCCAATGGCGTGATCTATGCCTGCATGGCCTTGGCCATCGTCATGATCTACCAAGCTATCGACCACATTAATTTCGCCCAGGGCGAGATGGCCATGTTCTCGACCTTCGTGGCATGGCAGCTCGTCGCTTGGGGGGTACCCTTCTGGTGGGCCTTCCTGATCACGCTTGCCTTCTCGTTTGTCAGCGGGGTTGTGGTGGAACGCGTACTGTTCCGCCCTCTTGCGAAAGCTCCGGCTCTCACGCAGATCGCAGGCTTCATCGGGCTTTTTGCCATTATCAACAGCATGGCCGGCTTAATCTGGGGCTTCACCATAAAGGAGTTTCCTTCCCCGTTCGGCACGCGGCCATTTCTCGGAAGCCAGCTCATCTCCCAACATGAGGCGGGGATGGTCGGCGTAACCGCGGTGCTGCTCCTCGCGCTTTATGTCTTCTTCCGCTTTACGCGAATTGGCCTTGCCATGCGCGCAGCCGCGGCGTCACCAGAGTCTGCGCGTCTGGTGGGTATCAACACAGGCCGGATGATCGCACTCGGCTGGGGCATGGCCGCCTCGATCGGAGCGATCGCCGGCATCCTCATCGCGCCTATCGTCTTCCTCGATCCGAACATGATGGGAGGGATCCTGATCTACGGCTTCGCGGCCGCGGTTCTGGGCGGTCTGTCGAGCCCGGTGGGCGCAGTGCTCGGTGGAACGCTCGTCGGCATCGTCGAAAATCTCGTGGGAACCTACATCCCCGGGGTTGGCAATCAGTTGAAGCTCCCGATCGCGCTCGCGCTGATCGTCATCGTCCTCGTAGCCAAACCTTCCGGCTTGATGGGCCGCAGCGTCGTAAAGCGGGTGTAGTCATGAGCAATCTCCAGGGACTTATATCGAAGCTTCATCGGCCCGCGCGCGATGCCGAAGGGAGCCGCCGGCAGATGTTGTCGGGCACAGCCCGTGTGGCCGGCCTGCTGTTGCTTCTGGCCGCGCCGCTGGCGCTCCACCAGTTCGCGCTGTTTCAACTGGCACTGCTTATGAGCTACGTCATTGCCGTGTTGGCTCTAAGCATCCTTACCGGCGGCAGTGGGCAGGTGTCGCTTGGACAAAGCGCCTTCTATGGGCTCGGCGCCTATATATCAGGAATGCTCATCGAACATGCCGGAGTGAACTATGCTTTTACGTTGCCGATTTCGGGCGCGGTCTGCTTCGGGTTTGGCTTTCTCTTTGGTCTTCCGGCATTGCGCCTGACAGGTGCCTATCTTGCGCTCGCCACGTTTGCGCTCGCCGTGGCGGCACCGCACCTGGTGAAGCTTGATATCCTGGCGGCGTGGACGGGCGGCGTCGAAGGCATCGTGCTGAGCAAGCCGAGCGCGCCGTTCGGCATCGCGGTGCCTCAGGATGTGTGGCTGTACTATTTTGCCTTGACCGTCACCGGAGCGATCTATTGGGGAGCGTCCAATCTGCTGGACTCCCGTTCCGGCCGGGCCATGAAGGCGATCCGCGACAATGAGATTGCTGCGTCCGCTATCGGTGTCAACGTGGCGCTGTACAAGACCTTGGCGTTCGGAGTAAGCGCGGGCCTGACGGGCATTGCCGGCGCGCTCGGTGCGATCGTCGTTCAGTATGTTTCGCCCGACAGCTACACGATCCACCTGGCAATCGCCATCTTCCTTGCGATGGTCATCGGCGGGGTTGGATGGCTTCCGGGGTCGTTTGCAGGCGCAGCCTTCATCGTCTTTGTCCCAAACATCGCGGAGGAGATTTCAAAGGGTCTCTCCGGAGCGGTCTTTGGCGCCCTCCTGTTTCTCGTCATCTTTCTTTTCCCCAATGGTGCGCAAGACCTGTTTGTCCTCGCGAAATCACGGGTCTGTGCGTCCCTGAGCTCGACTGGGAAGCTCCGCGACTGATCGGCACCATGTCCAGCAATCACCCAAGCCGCGGACTCGCCCGGGCGAAACTGGTTGACTGAGTAGGATAGATGGCTTATCAAACAGTACAATACGGACGGAGGCGGGTCGCGTGACGTCTCAATTTTCATTCGTGCCCCAACAAATGAAACCGCAAACCAAGACGACCAAGGACAACGGGCAATGAGGACAGGGATAATGTCGGGCACGCTGCATTTGCCCATCGACGGGTTCCAAAGCCTCGTGGCACGGGCGTCCGCCGAATTTTCCGATGCAGGACTGGCGAACGAAGACATCGTTGCCCTTTTGCTGCGCAACGATGTCGGCTTTCTCGTGGCCATGACCGCATGCGGCCGATCGGGGCTTTATGCAGCAACGATCAACTGGCAGTCACATCCGGACGAGATCTCTTATGTCCTTCGGGATTGCGCAGCCAGCGCGATCCTCGTGGACGATGATTTGCTGCCAAAAGTCCTTGATATCATTCCTCCCACCGTCACCATCTACGCGGTTGGCCGCGGTTTGGACCGCGCAACAATCGACTCCGGGATATTGGTCCGTCGAGCCGTGCGCGACTGGAGCGCCCGTCTCCTGAAGCAGTCGCCGACCGAGGCTCCTCCGCGGACGACGAGGAGCGTCATAACCTACACCTCCGGTACCACCGGGAAACCCAAGGGCGTTATTCGGCAGCCCTATCCAGACAAGGCAGCGGAAGCGAAACATGCCGAGACGCTTGGCAAGGTGTTCGGCATCGATGAGGGCGTCCGCACGCTTCTCTGTGCTCCACTCTACCATAGCGGGCCATCGGCCTATGCGCGACTGGCGGTAAGGACGTTGGGCACCGAGGGGCTCATTGTCGTGCATGCAAGGTTCGAGGCCGAGCGGGTGCTTGCGGACATCCAGGACCACCGGATCACCCATATCTGGATGGTTCCGACGATGTTCCATCGCCTGCTTGCTCTGCCCGACGAGATCAGGACGGCCTACGATCTATCATCGCTTCAGTGGATTACCGTCAGTGCCGCGCACTGCCCGGCAGAGACCAAAAAGGCAATGATCGACTGGTTCGGACCAGTGATCTTCGAATTCTATGGCACGACGGAGACTGGCCCTGCGACGGTCGCAACATCTCAGGATGCGCTTGAAAGACCTGGTACGGTCGGTCGGGTGCTTTCCGGGATCTCCCTCTCGATCCGGAACGAAGAAGGGGAAGAACTGCCTGTGGGCGAAATCGGCGAAATCTGCTGCAGGAATATCCACTATCCAGACTTTACGTATATCAACAGAGATGATGAGCGACATATTCTCGACGTGGCATCACAGATTCGTACCGGTGACGTCGGAGAACTTGATGAGGATGGATTCCTTTTCATCAGAGATCGCAAGAAGGACATGGTCATTGTCGGCGGCGTCAATATTTACCCAGCCGAAATCGAATCCGTTCTCGTGCAGATGCCTAAGGTCGTTGATTGTGCTGTTCTGGGCCTTCCGCACCCCGAATACGGCGAGACCTTGATTGCCGCTGTGGTGCTCCAGTCAGGCGTCGGCACGACGGAAGAAGATATCAAGAACTATCTCGCAAACAAGATTGCGAAATTCAAGATTCCCCGACACGTCTTCATTCTCTCGGAGCTCCCGCGTCATGAGTCGGGAAAGCTTGTCAAGCGTCGCCTTCGGGATGAACTCAGCGTGCTGCTTCCCGAAGCTGATAGGAGGACTGCATGACCAAGTTGAATGTCATAGTCGTCGGCGGCGGCATCGGCGGATGCGCCGCGGCGCTCGCACTGACCCGGGCCGGACACGACGTCGAGGTCTTCGAGCGCGCAGCCTTTCACGCTGAAGTCGGCGCCGGCATACAGATTTCACCAAACGCGAGCCGCCTGCTTCATCGTTACGGTCTCGCCTCTGCCCTCGAAGCCGTAGCGGTAAAGCCCGGAGCGCTCGTCGCCCGCCGTTGGGATGACGGGCAACTGCTGGCTCGAGAGGAACTCGGCCCGGAGATGATGGAGGCGTTTGGTGCTCCGCACTACCACCTCCATCGGGCGGACCTCCTGCGGACCATTTGCGCCGCGATTCCTCCCGGGCGCCTGCATCTGGAAAAGCGCTGCATCCGTATTGTGGATGACGGCAATCGCGTGCGAGCGGAGTTCGAAGACGGCAGCACAGCCGAGGGCGATGTTATCGTCGGTGCCGATGGCATCCATTCCATGGTTCGGCAGCATCTCCACGGAGAGCAGCCTGCACGGTTCTCGCACAACATCGCATTTCGCGGCCTTGCGCCAGCAGAGAAGGTCGCCGGCTTGGGCCTGCACAGAGACGTGACCAACTGGATGGGCCCCGGTGGGCATTTCGTACACTACTTTGTTTCGTCCGGGCAATATCTCAACTTTGTTGCGGTCAGCGAGCAATCGGAATGGACCGGCGAGTCCTGGAACGATCAGGCCGACGTCGCGGAAATTCGCGAGCGCTTCTCGGGTTGGCACCATCAGGTGCGAACGATCCTCGACGCGACGGAAACCCCATTCAAATGGGCGCTCTTTGACCGCGCGCCGCTTCCATGGTGGAGCAAAGGCCGCATCACGCTGCTCGGCGATGCCTGCCATCCGATGCTGCCTTACATGGCGCAAGGTGCTGCACAAGCAATCGAAGATGGCGCGACCCTCGCACGATGCCTGTCCGAGCATTGCGGCACTGTCGAAGACGCGCTGGCGAAATACGAGCGCATCCGGATGCCTCGCACCACCGACGTTCAATCGCGCTCGCGCAAGAACGCAAGGATATTTCATCTCCCAGACGGCGCCGATCAAAAGGCTCGGGACGCAAGAATGGCGGCGCGTGGCAGAAAGAAAAAAAAATCTCCCGAGATGGCAAGCCGTAGCGATATCTTTGCCTATGACGCTGAGCGTATCTGACTAATCCATCGACAGTTGTATGGGATTAAGGTTGCGGCCGGCGAGAGCGGGTAGATCGAATTATTTCCGTTTTTTGGAGCGTGCTATGACGATGTCTGTAACAGAAGCCGTTGAAGCTCGGCATTCTATTCGCGCCTTCCTTGATAAGCCAGTCAGCGAGGCGACACTGCGCGATATCCTCGATGTCGCTCGCAAGGCGCCGTCCGGCGGTAATCTGCAGCCTTGGCGCGTCTTCATTCTGTCGGGATCCGCACTGGTGGACCTGAAGGAGGCGGTTCGAAAGCAACGCAGCACGGGCGAAAAAGAGGGGCTCGAGTATGTCATTTTCCCGAACCCCTTGAAGGAGCCATACAACACACTTCGCAAGCAATGCGGCGAAGATATGTATGCCTCTATCCGTGTTCCAAGAGAAGACAAAGCTGGAAGAGCACGTCAGTTCGATTACAATTATGAATTTTTTGGCGCTCCGGTAGGAGTGATCTTTGCTCTTGACCGATCCTTTGGGCACGCACAATGGGTGCATCTCGGAATGTTCATGCAGACCGTCATGCTTCTTGCGCAGGAGGCAGGCTTGGCGACGTGCGCGCAGGAAGCTTGGGCGGGAATGCATAAGACCATTTCACAACAACTGAAGCTCCCGCCCGAGCTGATGGTCTGCTGCGGCATGTCGATCGGTTACGCTGATCCCTCACACCCGATCAATGGTTTCGTCACCGATCGAATGGGCGTGGGCGACTTTGCGACATTCGAAGGCTTTTAGAGCCTGTGTGAAAAGTTATTTTTTCAAACCGATATTTACCACCAGGACAAGAGAGGACACCAAGGACTCCACAAAGAATCTCAGGCGGTCGCTGGAGCGTTGGCAGATCGTCGCTTCTTAGTGTTCTTCGAATCTTGGTGGTTCAATCTCTGTTGATCAGCCCGTTTTCCATGAAAATCATGGTCATACAGGCTCTAAAATGAGTCGACGGTTGCCGAAGCTCCCTCTCCCGTGGCGGGGCAGAACGTGGAACCGACGATCGTGCCATGCCCAGAAATCAGGCATTCGCATCAAGTAAAGGAGGAAATGCATGAAAACCCGTTACGATGCGGCCCTGCTGCCGGCCGCGCTTGCCGCCGCTCTGTCCCTGGGCGCCGGTGATGCCGCCGCGCAGGTCCAGACCGCATCGAACTTCAAGCTGACCGTCGGCGGCGACGCCTTCTTCGAGGCCGGCTTCGTCGACCAGAAGCGCGAGGCCGCCCTGCGCAGCACCGAGTCCCGCAACCGCCTGCGCCTGCTGATCATTCCGACCGCCAAGGCGGACAACGGGCTGGAATATGGCGCCCGCATCCGTCTGCGGGCGAACAACGGCGACCGGACCACCGATGCCGACCGTGCCTTCCTGTTCGCGCAGGGATCCTTCGGCACCCTGCGCGGCGGCGTGGCGTCGGGCATCGACAACGATGTCCACATGTTCCTGCAGACCCCGCTCGATTGGCGCATGCTGGTCCTTTACAACGAACCCTTCGCCTACATCGGCGGTACGTCCAACGGCGGCGCCACCGTCAACGGCGTCCCCGCCGGTGCCGACCTGCCCTATTCGAAGACGGGCTTCGACTGGATCGACCTGAACTTCCTGGAAAACAACGCCACAAAGATCGTCTATTACAGCCCGCGCATCGCCGGATTCCAGATCGGGGTGGACTTCACGCCGCGCAACGACAGCTCCAACAGCGACGTCAGCCGGGTCAAGCTGGGCAGCGGCACCGCCCTCTTCACCAACACCTACCAGAACATCCTGGAGGGTGGGGTCAATTACAACGCCGGGATCGGCGACGTCGCGGTGAAGGCCTTCGGCACGGCGATGGTCGGATCGGCGGTGGACACGCCGGCCGTGACCTACCACG
>OUNM010146364.1_pt1 | contig 23803 bp, 23 predicted proteins | sample 1769961 | NCBI WGS metagenome assembly OUNM01 (sample SAMEA3914820, study PRJEB12502) | metagenome | biome: forest; material: soil | place: USA | collected 2012-03-12 | depth 0.3 m | reverse complement strand
TGCGTGCCTTCGGGCGCCACCGCGGTCGAACGCCGCGCCATCAATGACAGCTGCCTCAACGCCTCGGCGCGCCGCGTCGGCTTGCTCGACGAGCCGATGGCTGCGGCGATCGGCGCCGGCCTGCCGATCCACGAGCCGACCGGCTCGATGGTCGTCGATATCGGCGGCGGCACCACCGAAGTCGCCGTGCTGTCGCTGTCGGGTATCGTCTATTCGCGCAGTGTGCGCGTCGGCGGCGACAAGATGGACGAAGCCATCACCAATTTCATGCGCCGCAACCACAACCTGCTGATTGGCGAAACCACCGCCGAGCGCATCAAGAAGGACATCGGCACGGCGCGCGTGCCGCACGACGGCGAAGGCCTGGCCATCGACGTCAAGGGGCGCGACCTGATGCAGGGCGTGCCGCGCGAAGTGCGCATGAGCGAGCGTCAGGCGGCGGAAGCCCTGGCCGAGCCGGTAGCGCAGATCATCGACGCGGTGAAGGTGGCACTGGAAGCGACGCCGCCGGAACTGGCGGCGGACATCGCCGACAAGGGTATCATGCTGACGGGTGGCGGGGCGCTGCTGCGCGGGCTTGACGTCGAAATCCGCGACCAGACCGGTCTGCCGGTGTCGGTGGCCGAGGATCCGTTGTCGTGCGTAGCGATCGGTTGCGGCCGGGTGCTGGAGCATCCGCGCTGGATGAAGGGGATTCTCGACGCCACCATGTCGTGATGACGCCGTGACCGGAAGACGGCGGGCGCTGTCACATAAAAGCCGTGCCCTTCGCTTAAAGAGTCACAATCTCAAGACATTGCGGTGTTATCACAGGCTTCGGGCGAGGTCGGAGTAGAGCGTGCCATACGGGGACCAGAACAAGCATTTCGAGCACTTGAAGCTGCCGATGACCTGGGGGGTCATGGGGGTGGTCGGGGCCGTCTGCGTCGTTGCCGCCCTGCTGTTCCTGGGCGACAAGCACGAGCAGGTCGACGAGACCGCCTACGCCAACCGTACCGGCTTCGATTCGGTCGCCGCCGTGCCCAACAAGATCCTAGATAAGCCGGTGCAGGTCGTCGGCGACAGCACCTCTGGCATTTCCGACTACTTCTTCGCCGTCCGCGAAAACGGCATCCTGCGCAAGAAGGTCGCTGAGCTGTCGCAGTATCGGGACGCCTATCTCGAAGAGAAGGACGTCAACGAGCGCTACGAAAAATTGCTCAACCTGCGCACCGAGCCGCCCGTGGAGACCGTCACCGCGCGCAGTGTGCTGGTGTCGCGGGGCCCGTTCAACAATAACCGCCTGATCGACGCCGGCACCGAAAAGCATCTGGCTTTCGGCAACCCGGTGATCACCGACCAGGGCCTGGTCGGTCGTGTCGTCGGCACCTCGGCGAATGTTTCCCGCGTGCTGATGGTCACCGATCTGGCCAGCCACGTTCCGGTCATGGTCATGCGCAGCGACGGCCGCGCCATGATGGACGGCGACGGCGGTGGCTATCCCAAGCTCGACTGGGTGCGCGGCCGCGATACCGTGCATGAAGGCGATCAGATCCTGACCTCCGGCGACGGCGGCGTCTTCCCGCGTGGCCTGCCGGTCGGCGAGGCAGTCAAGGGCGTCGACGGCGTCTGGCGCGTGCGCCTCTATGCCGATCGCGGCCCGATCGACTTCGTCAAGGTGCTGTTGTTCAAGGACTTCTCGCAATTGCCTGACGCCACGACCCTGCTGCGCTCGCCGCCGGTCAGCGCGATCCTGCCCAAGCCGCCGATGCCGGCGGTGCAAACCGTCAGCGCGTCCGCCAGCAGTGGTGCGTCGTCCTTGGCCGCGGCCAGTGCAGTTGCAAAACCCGCGACAACGACGGCCACGGCCAAGCCGGCGACCGCCAGCGCTACGCCCGCCGCCGCCAAGGTTGGCGAAACGGCCTCCGCCAAGCCGGCGGGAAAGCCGGCCGCGTCCAAGCCCGCCGTGCACAAGCCCGTTGAACACACGGCCGCATCCGCCGACACCGGCACGCTGAAACCCTACGTCCCGGCGAGCAGCGCGGGAGCCGGAGGCGGTCAATGAAGACGCCGTTTCAGCGCCGTCCGAGGTCCCAAACCTCAAGCTTCAACCGAAGCGCGCGGCAGCAGATGGCGTCGCGGGTCATCGGTCCGTGGGACTGGCTGATCGCGCCGGCGCTGATCTGCATCGCCATCACCGTCGTCCTGGCGACACAGCTGCAGCCGTTTGGCTTTTATCTGCCCGAGCCGGTGACGCCGCTGGTCCTGGCCTTCGTCTGGCCATTGATCCGCCCGTCCTATATCGCGCCTTTCGTACTGGGCGTGCTCGGTGTTTTTCTGGACCTGTTCTGGGGGGCACCGCTGGGTTTCTGGACGCTTAGCCTGCTGCTGGTCTACGGCGTTCTGGTGCCGATACGGACCTATATTGTCGGTCAGGAATGGATCGTACTGTTCGGCATCTGGCTGCTGACGGAACTGGCCTTTTTCACCGTCTGCATCCTGTTCATGACGCTGGCATCGGGCACCGTGCCGCGGCTGTGGGGCGTGTTTGAACAAATGATCGCCACGACGGCGTGTTTCCCTGCCATCTATTACATGCTGGAGAAGTATCTCCACGCCGACGCCCGTTTTACCTAGAGTACCCACGCGGACATGCCCGAACCGTCAATCGTCTTCAACGATGTCAATGAACGCCAAGGGACGTTCAACCGCCGCACCTTCATCCTGGGCGGCGTGGTGGCGTTCGGCCTTTTCGCCCTGACGGGGCGGCTGGTCCACCTGCAGATGCTGCAGGGCTCGAAATATCAAAAGCTGGCGGCGTCGAACCAGTTCAACTTCCGTCTGGTGCCGCCGCCGCGCGGCAACATCCTGGACCGCAATGGCAAGCTGATCGCCGGCAACCGGCCGAGCTTCCGCGTCCTGATCCATACCAATGAGATCAAGAACGTCGACGATACGCTCGACCAGATCTCCTACGTCTTGCCGCAGACCCAGACGGCGCGCCGGCGCATCCTGCGCGACATCAATCAGAACCAGCGCTCGGTACCGACGATCGTCGCCGCCGATTTGAGCTGGGAGGATTTCTCCAAGGTCTCGCTCTTCGACAACAACATCCCGGGCGTCGAAGCCGACATGAACCAGATGCGCGCCTACTATTACGGCGGCGCCTTCTCGCACGTCGTCGGCTATGTCTCCAAGGCGTCGCAGAGCGATCTCTCCAAAGAAAAGCCGAGCGACGATTCGTCCTTCTCCACCAAGCTGTTGCACGATCCGTCCTTCCGCATCGGCAAGCAGGGGATCGAAAAGGCTTATGACGCCGATCTGCGCGGCTCACCCGGCGGCAAGCGCGTCGAGGTCAATTCGACCGGCGTCGTCGTGCGCGAAGACCCCGACGGCTCGATCCAGCCGACAGCGGGCAAGGACATCGTCCTGACGCTCGACGCCGACATCCAGCAGCGCGCTGTCGACGTCTTTGCCCAAGATTCGGGCGGCGCGGTGATGATGAACATCGAGACCGGTGAAGTGCTGTGCATGGCGTCGTGCCCGGGCTTCGACCCTAATCTGTTCGTCTCGGGCATTCCCTCAGCCGACTACAAGCTGCTGCACGATTACGACCACAATCCGCTGCTCGACAAGACCCTGACCGCGACCTTCCCGCCGGGCTCGACTTTCAAGACCATGGTAGCGCTGGCGGCGTTGGAAAACGGCTACGACCCCAAGACCATCCACGTCTGTGGTAAAGCCTGGGCGTGGGGCGGACGTGTCTGGCACTGCGACGAAGCCCACGGCGCCATCGATCTGCACCGCGCCATCGTCACCTCGTGCGACATCTATTTCTACCAGTGCGCTTTGTCGGTCGGCCCCGACAAGATCGCCGCCATGGCGCGCAAGTTCGGCTTGGGCGACAAGTTCGATATCGGCATCAACGGCCAGAACAAGGGCCTGGTGCCCGATACCGACTGGAAGCGCAAGACCTTCCCCAAGGACCCGGTGTGGCACCCTGGTGAAACCCCGTCCATGGGTATCGGCCAAGGTTATACCAACCTCAACGCCTTGCAACTGTGTGTCCAGGCCTCGCGTCTGGCCAATGGCAAGAAGGCCGTCGTGCCGCGCCTGGTCAAATCGATCGGCGGCGTCGATGTGGCCGCGGGCGCCGATAGCCCCGATCTGCCCGTCAATCAGGATCACCTGGTCTTCGTCCGCGCCGCCATGGCCGACGTGGTCACCAGCGGTACCGCCGCGGCCACCGCCAAGCTGGGCTTGGGCCCCGTCGTCATGGCCGGTAAGACCGGGACCGCCCAGGCCCACGGTTACGGCGGCGGCATCGGCCAGCACGGCAAGACCGGCGCCTGGAAAGGGCGCGACCACGCCTGGTTCATCGCCTTTGCGCCGGCCGACGCCCCCAAATATGCCTGCTCCGTCATTGTCGAGCACGGCGGCTTCGGCGCTCAATCGGCGGCACCGATCGCGCGCGAAATCATGCGCGTCGCCCTGCTGAAAGATCCGGACATCCGCAAGCGCATCGTCGGACAGATTACCGACACCAAGGATTTCTCCGATACCGACGTCACCACCGATCCCGATGCCGCCGCCGCCCAGGACACCTCCGTCGCCGCGCCGCCGCCGAGCGCCGACAGTAGCAGCAGCGACGGCGATGACACCTCAGAGTAATCATCATGGTTGAAAGCGCCCTTACACGCCCCGGTCAGCGCGAACGCTACGACAACAAGATCACCCAGATCGACTGGGTCCTGGTCGCCCTGTTGTCGTGTCTGGCCGCCATTGGCGTCGTTATCCTCTACAGCATCAGCGACCGCGTCGGCGCCAATGGCCAGTCCGGCATGAACTGGGAGCCGTGGGCCTATCACCAGCTCATCTTCTACGCCTTCTGTACGCTGTTGATGCTCGGCATGGCCCTGCTGGATCTCCGGGTCTGGCTGGCCCTGTGCTACCCGATCTACGGCTTTGCGCTTCTGCTACTGATCGCCGTGGCCGTGCACGGCGCCTCGCACCTCGGCGGCCGGCGTTGGCTCGATGTCGGGCCGATCTCGTTCCAGCCCTCGGAAATCATGAAGTTCGCCCTGGTCATGGGACTGGCGCGTTTCTACCATGAGACCAGCGCCAAGGCGGCCAACTTTTCCTGGAAGCTGATCTTCCCGCTCGGCATGATCGGTCTGCCGGTCGCCCTGGTGCTGAAACAGCCCGACCTCGGCACCGCCGTGCTCATCGGTCTGACCGGCCTGACCGTGATGGTCCTGGCCGGGCTGAACTGGAAGATCATCGCCGCCGGTGGCGCGGCCGTCGTCGTCGCCGTGCCCCTGGCCGTGCCACACCTGCATGGCTATCAGCAGCGCCGCATCCTGACCTTCCTCAACCCGGAAAACGATCCCTCCGGCGACGGCTATCACATCATCCAGTCGAAAATCGCCATGGGCTCGGGGGGGCTGCTGGGCAAGGGACTGGGCCTGGGCTCGCAGTCACAGCTCAACTTCCTGCCGGAAAAGCACACTGACTTCATCATGTCGGCCGTGTGTGAGGATCTGGGCTTCGCCGGCGGTTTCGTCGTCCTGACCCTGTGCGCGGTGATCATCCTGATGGCGCTGCGCATCGCCTCGGTTTCGCACTCGCACTTTGGGCGCCTCGCGGCCGCCGGGGTGACCGCGACGTTTGCGCTCCACGTGCTGATCAACGGCGCCATGGTCATGGGCCTGTTCCCGGTCGTCGGTGTGCCGATGCCGCTGGTCAGCTACGGCAACTCGGCCATGTTGATGGTCATGCTGGGCTTTGGCCTCGTGCTGGGCGTCCGCGTCCACCGCTATCAGGAATTACCCCGCCAGGCCTCCCTTTTCTCCCGCTTCGAATAAAAGCTTTGAATTTGACGATCTGCGGCGTCGGCGAGGCTAGGCTGTATTTCAATACAGCCGTCGCTCGCCTCCTGGCATCTCATTCAAATTGAAAGCTTTTATGCGCCGGCGCTGGAGATTTAGCGGGCCAACAGCGTCAGGGCTTCGTCGGCAGCGGAAACCAGGCCTTCGAGAATGCCCGGGTCGCTGGACGAGTGGCCGGCCTTTTTCACCAGATTGAAGCGCGCCTCGGGCCAGTGCTGGTACAGTTCCCACGCCGTGGTCATCGGGGTGACGACGTCGAAGCGGCCCTGGACGATCCACGCCGGCACGTCTTTCAACTTGCGGATATTGTCGAGAATCCAGGTGTCGGTTTCGAAGAAGCCGCCATTGGCGAAGTACCAGCTTTCGATACGCGCGAAGGCCAGGGCGAAGTCCGGATCGGAGAACTTCGACGCCGCTTCTGACGGGCCCTCGATCGACAGCGTATCGCCTTCCCAGCCGCTCCACGCCAGGGCGCAGCGCACGGCCTCGTCGCGGTCCGCGCCATTCAGCCGCTTGACGAAGGCCTTCATCAGGTCGCCACGCTCGGCCTCGGGGATCGGCGCGATGAACCTGGCCCAGATGTCCGGATAGATGTGCGAGGCGCCTTCCTGATAGAACCAGTCGAGCTCCGATTTGCGCACCAGGAAAATGCCGCGCAGGATCAGACCCAGGACACGTTCGGTGTGCGTCAGCGCATAGGCCAGCGACAGGGTCGAGCCCCACGAGCCGCCGAACACCACCCATTGGCGGATGCCCAGCTTTTCACGCAGCCGCTCTAGGTCGTCGACCAGATGCCACGTAGTATTGTCCTCGAGCGAGATGTCTTCCGAGGCATGCGGCGTCGACTTGCCGCAACCGCGCTGGTCCAGCAGGATAATGCGGTAGCCGTCGGGATTGAAGTAGCAGCGCAGGTTGGGCGAGGTGCCGCCGCCTGGGCCGCCGTGCAGCACGACGACCGGTACGCCCGCCGGGTTGCCGCATTGCTCGTAATAGATACGATGCTTGCCGCCGGTCGCCATGTGACCGCTGTCGTAAGGTTCGATATCGGGGTACAGGCCACGCGGCGCATCGGCGCGCGACGCGGCGGAAGACCTTGAATTTACAGAATCGGTCATGTTCTCTAAGCGGTTATACGGGGCGCCCGTCCGGCGCCTATCTAGAACGCAAATGCCCCAGGCTACAACCCCCCACGCTCCGGCAAGCGCTCTGCGCCAGGCGATATTTTACGCCCTGATGTTTGCCGGAACCGGCGCCTCGCTGCCCTTCATGCCGGTGTGGCTGGCGGCGCACGGCATGAGCCCGGGCGAGATCGGCATCATCCTGGCCGCCCCCCTGCTGTTGCGCGCCATCACGGGGCCGTTGAGCGGGGTATGGGCCGACCGTTTTCGCCTCTATCGCACGCCGATGATGATCCTGGGGGCAGGGGCCTGTATGCTCTACGGCGTCCAGTCGCTGAGCGGCGGCGGACCGCTGCGCTTTTGGGTCTATCTGGCGCTGTTCACGTCTGCATTCACTTGTGCCACCAGCGTATCGCCGCTGATCGACGCCATGACCATTCAGTTGGGCCGGCGCGACGGTTTCGCCTACGCCCTGCCGCGCGCCGTCGGCTCGGCCTCATTCATCGCCGCCTCCGTCGCCATCGGCTATCTGCTGCAGGTGACGGTGCCAAACGTCATCGCCGTCTGGCTGTCGCTTTTCGGCTTCGCCACGGCATTGGGCGCGCGTTTCGTCCTGCCGCCTGAGCAGCGCCTGGAGCATTCGCCCGGGGCCATACCGGGGTGGTCGCGCATCGCCGGATTGATGCGCAACGAAGGCCTGGTGTGGCTGCTGATCGCCGTCGGCTGCCTGCAGGCGGCGCACAGCTTCTACTACGCTTTCTCAACCCTGATCTGGAAGGCGCACGGCATTTCGTCCAGCACCTGCGGCTATCTGTGGGCGACCGGCGTCGTCGCCGAGATCTGTTTCATGAGTCTGGGCGAGGGGCTGCGCCGGCGACTTGGGCCGTGGTGTCTGCTACTGATCGGCGGAGGCGTCAACGCCTTGCGCTGGGCGGTCATGGCCTTCATGCCGCCGCTGTGGCTATTGTGGCCGCTGCAACTGCTGCACGCCTTCACCTTTGCCGCGGTCTATCTCGCCGGACTGGAACTGGTGCACCAATTGTCCCCCAAGGGCGACGAAGGCTTGGCGCAAACGATCAACTCGGCCTACGTCAACGGCGTGCTGATGGGGCTGGTGACCCTGTTGTCGGGTGTCATCTATGGCTGGATCGGCGCCAAGGGCTATGGCGTCATGACCGGCGTTGCCTTGATCGGCTTGGCCGCGGCGGTGTGGCTGGTCAGCCAGCGCAAACGGCTCCTCGCAGCCGTAGCCTAACCCCACAATTCCGGGCGTGGCGGCTCCAGCATCGAGCCGGTAATTTCCAGCCCGTTTTCGCGGTCGCGCGCCAGCAGCAACGGCCCATCGAGGTCGACGAAATCGGCGCCCTGGGCGACGATCATCGCCGGCGCCATGGAGAGCGACGTCGCCACCATGCAGCCGACCATGATGCCCAACCCCTTGGCCTTGGCGGCCTTTTTCAGCGCCAAAGCCTCGGTCAGCCCGCCGGTCTTGTCGAGCTTGATATTGACGCAGGCATAGAGCCGGGCGCAGCGGTCAAGCTCTTCGCGCGTGTGCAAACTTTCGTCGGCACACAGCGGCACGGGACTGTCATAGCCGAGCAGGGCCTCGTCCTCGGCGACCTTCATCGGCTGTTCGATCAGCTTGACGCCGAGCTTGGCCAACTCCGGCGCGATGCGGACGAGATCGTCAAACGACAGGCCCTCATTACCGTCGACGATCAGCCGCGCCTTGGGCGCATGGGCGCGCACGGCCTCGACCCGGTCGATATCGTCGGCGCCGCCGATCTTCAGCTTGAGCAAGGGGCGGCGGGCATTGAGTGCGGCCTGCGCGCCCATGGCCTCGGGCGTGTTCAGGCTCAGCGTGTAGGCGGTCTTCAGCGGGGACACCTGGCGCAGGCCGGCGGTCTTCCACGCCGGGATGCCACTCTTTTTGGCATTGAGATCCCACAGGGCGCAGTCGGCGGCATTGCGCGCCGCACCCGGCGGTAACAGGCTTTGCAGGGCGCCAAGCGTGATCCCGGCTTCGAGCGGGCCGCGTACGGCTTCAAGCGCCGCCATGCAGTTATCGAGCGTCTCGCCATAGCGGGCATAGGGTACGCTTTCGCCGTGGCCGATGACCTCGCCGTCCTCCAGTTCGACATAGAGGACGCGCGCCTCGGTCTTGGAGCCACGGGCGATGGTAAAACGGCCGGCGATCGGGAAGGTTTCGTCGCGCTGAACGAACTGCATGCCGAACCTAGATAGCGTCGCTGAGGGCGGCGTCGAGCAGCAGATAGGCGCGACCAGTGTCGTTGCTCAGCACGTCCTGCAGCGAGCGCGAGATGTCGCGTGACGACAGGGCGATGTTGAGCTGCTGATCGTAGAAGCTGACGAACTCCGTCGCCTGGGCGCGCAGGCCCGGGTCCTGGGTCAGGCGGCGGCCGAGGCGGCGGATGGCGGCCGGCGCGACGCGGCGCACGACCTGGCGCGCGCCTTCGTTGTTCTCGGCCATGATGGCGCTGATGGTTTCGTCGATGCGCGTGCGCGACAAAAGGGCGGCTGCATCGACGCCCATGGCATTGACCTCGTTGATCATGGCGGCGTCGAGCGAATTATAGTCGTCGTGCGGCTGTTGCGCCGCGGGCGCGGGAGTGCCCGGCGCCGCGCGATTTTCCATGCCGCTCAACAGGTCGCGCCACGACCAGCCGTCCCCTGTGCCGGAGGGCTGAGCGGGCGTTTGTCCTGACGGCGGTGTTGCCGGTCGCATCGTCTGGGCGGTCGGACGCGGCGCCGGTTGTGGTGTCATTTGCGGTGTTGGGGCGGGGCCAGGCGAAGGACGCGTTTCAGCGTTCGACAGACGCAGGCGCTGGGCCGAGGCCGAAGCGCTGGGGGAGGGCTGGCGCAAAGGCGGGGCCTGAGGCGTAGGCGTCGCCGGCGGGGGGGCCGTGCGGTGCGTATTGATTGGCTGAGCCGGGCGGCCATAGTCGCGGATCGGCGTGTCCATCGACACCGACGACAGCGGCGAATCGCCGGAAATCACGCCCATCAGCCGCACCGCCTCGGTCAGCATGTCGTAGTTGCGGCGCACGCGCTCCTGGAAGGCCTGGTCGACGGCTTCGGTTTCCAGCGCGGCTTTTTTGGCCGCCGCAGTCATGGCCAGCAGGCCGTCTTCGACCGCGCGGCGGATGTCGTGCAGCCGGTCCTGAGCCAGGGCCGGCAACTGATCGGCGCTGTGAGACAGTTCCTGCAGCGCGGCATTGACCTCGAAAATGGCCTGGCGCGTATGGGCGAAGCTTTGGTCGAGCCGGTCGGCGGTCTGGTCGCCGGCGGCATTGATCAGCCCGGCCGATTCCTCGATCAGGCGGCGTGCCGCCGAAAAGCGCGAATCGAAGACCTCGTCGGCCTTCTTGCTGGCCTCAAAAATCGTTTCGTTAAGGCGGTCGACGCGCTGCTGCGCCGTTTGCGCGGCCAGGTCGGCGGCCTTGCGTGCGTCGGTGGCCGCACTTGTCAGTTGTTCCAGGGCGCGGCGCGTCTCCTCGATCAGGTCGTCTCGAGCATCCGCGGCCATCATCGAAATGTTCGACAGAGTGGCGTGGACACGGGTCTCGAACGCCGTGCGCTCATTGTCCGAAGCCAGGGAGACGGCGCGGAAGTTCTCTTGCGCCGAGACGACGAGGTCGCGCAGCACGTCGACGCCCTTGGCCGAGTTTTCGCCGAGGTCGACCGTGGCGACACGGGTGATGGCCAGGGCCTCGGTCAGTTGGGCGCGCTGGTTTTCGATGTGGACGGCAAAGTCTTCCTGATCGGCGCGCAGCGACAGGGCGGCGGAGACGAGGGCGGCGCGCTGCTGCGACAGGCCTTCCTCGACGCTGCGCACCTGATCGACGACGCCGGAGCCGGCGGTTTCCAGACGCTGGGTCTGGCGGTCGAGATCGGCGGTCGCGGTACGTGCGGTTTCATTGACATCGTGAACGACGGCCATGATGTCGGCGGTGCGGGCGGCCAACGTCGCTTCGGCTTCGCGCAACTGCGTTTGAGCGAGGTCGGAGGCGTCGGCGACCATGCGCGCCTGACGATCGACGGTCTCGATAATGCCGTGCGACTGCTGATCGAGCTGGCTGCTGATCTGGCCGATCTGATTGCGCTCCTGCTCCAGCGAGCGGGTGATCGACTGGGTGCTGGCCTTGGCGATTGAGGTGGCGTCGGTCAGGCGGTCGGTTTCGGCCTTCATCCGCGCCGACAGGTCAGCGAGGTCGGCGTGAGCCAGGCGCACGGCGCGCACGGCGTGATCGACCTGGGCGCGCAGGGCATCGACGAGGTCGGAGGCCTGGGCGGTGGCCTGCGCCGTCGGGGCCAGCATGGCGTCGGCCAGTGCCGCCGTGCGTTGCGCCTGACGCGCCAGGGCTGCGGCAATGCGCAGAGCAAAGGCGCCGGCGAAGATCAGGCCGACCGGGAACAGGGCCAGAAAGGCGATAATGACGAGGCGGAACGGCTTGAGCGCAAAGGCCGCGATATCCGATTGCGCGCCGATGACGAAGGCGCCAAGGCCCGCCGCCCACAACAGGCTGATCATCGTCACGCTGCCCCAGAACAGGAAGGGCGAGCCGCCGGTGGTCCGCAAGACGCCTTCCGGTTCGACCTTGACGGCGATGTGCCGGCTGGCTGAGGCGTTGGTGGTATTGGCCTTGGGGCGCTGGGGTGTTTCGGTGCGCACCGGCGGCGTGGTCTCCGGCGGCGGCGTCAGAATGGCTTCGGGCACCTCAAGATCGGCTTCTTTCACTGGCGCCTCGGGGGCAGGGTCGAGGAACGCAGGTTCGGCTTGAGTCTGAGGTGCTGTCAGGGGTGCTGTCAGGGGCGCTTCGAGGATGTCATCCGCCGGCACCTTTTCGTTGCTGTCTTCGGTAATCGCCGTGTCCGCGTCCGCCGGTGTGACCGGGGCGGAGTCCGCGCGGGTCCTGGAATTTTTCGAAGTTAGCGGAGGGCGGCGTGATGTCATTCAATCGGTCCTGTGGCCGAAGATGTGCGGGGTTTCTCCCGACAGGAGAAAGCTAGCGCCAAGTCGCGCTTTTAGCAAAGCTTTTGTCGCCCGCAATAGGCGAAAAAACCGTTCGTTGGCGGAGGATGACGGGGAGCCTCAGGTGTGCGGTTTAGGCGCGTGGTGACGGCGCCCGCACGGTGTCGATCACCGGCGAGGCATCCTTTTCCGGGCAAGGCTTTTTGTGAACCACGGAGACATGGACACGGGGCGTCACGACAGGGGCGACCGCGGGTGTCGTGGCCGGGCGCTGTGCCATCGTCGATGGCGGGGCGGAAGACGAGGCCATAGCCTGGGAATTGTGCAACGGGGCCTCGGCGCGGGGCGGTGTCGAATCACCGCTGGCGCCGAAATGCAGCAATGCCGCCGAAACCAGCATGGCGAAAAAGGCGCTGATCATGTCGTAGAGCGATGACATCGCGGACGGTCCGGAAAGGCTGCGAGCGAATAGTGCCTCAAGAGTCGTGTGGTTGCAATCGTTACCGCAGGCGCTGTTACAAAACCGTCGAAATTCCGCCCGGTTGCGACAATTGCGTCACGTTACGTAAAGCTTGGCAAATTGGTCCGCCCAAAAATTGGTCCGATTGTGGGCGGCCCGCATTTGAGATAGGACGAAGGCATGACCTTTCCGCCCGTTGAAATCCGAACCGATGTCCGCGCCGATGGCCTGGCCCGGGCCGTCAAGGGGCTGGCCAAACCGGTCGTGTTCAAGGGCGCGGTGGCGTCGTGGGAGGCGGTCAAGCGATCGCGACAGTCGCTTGATGGCTTGATCGACTATCTCAAGGCCTGCGACAGCGGTTTTCCGGCCGAGACTTTCCGCCAGGCGCCGGGCGCCGACGTCAAGTATTTCTACGGCGACGACAGCCTGAAACTGAACTTTTCCAAGGCCAATATTCCGATCAGCGCCGTGCTGTCGCGGCTGCGCACGCCGGGCGTCGAGCCGATCTACATCCAGTCGGCGCCATTGAAGGACCATCTGCCGCGCTTTGCCGCCGAGAATCGCCTGCCGGGCATCGATGCCGAACCGCGCGCCTGGATCGGCAACCGTTCGATCACCCAAATCCATTTCGATCTCTATTACAACCTGGCCTGCATGATCGCCGGGCGCAAAAGCTTCGTGCTATTCCCGCCGGAGCAGGTCAAGAACCTCTATACTGGGCCGTTCGAGACCACGGTGTCGGGCGTGCCGACGGCCATGCCCAACCTGGAAAACCCCGATTTCGACACCTATCCGCGTTTTGCCGAGGCGTTGAAGGCGGCGACGATCGCCGAGCTCGAACCCGGGGACGTACTCTATATCCCCTACATGTGGTGGCATCACGTGTCGTCGTCGGGCGACTTCAACATGCAGGTCAATTATTGGTGGAATACGGCGCCGGCCGAGATGGGCGTCGCCATCCAGGCCCTGCTGCACGGCATGCTGAGCCTGCGCGATTTGCCGCCCGATCAAAACGCGGCGTGGAAGGCGATGTTCGACCATTTCGTCTTCCACCAGAGCGATCCGGTGGCCGACCATTTGCGGCCCGAGGTGCGCGGCCTGATGGGCGATTTGGCGTCGGCACAGCGCACGGCGATTCGCCAGCAGATCGGCAAGAATTTGCAGGAAGACTAGAACACGCTGGCCTGGGACATGCCGGTCGGCGGGCCATAGCGATTGGCGCCGGGCACGCCTTTGCGCGAGAGCTGAAAGCGCAGAAAAATCGAAAGCGCTATGACCGGGAGTATGGTGGCGGCGACGATGATTGGATCGTTGCCGCTGCTCAGGAAACCTGTGAGCGTTGACGGGCTGGGCTGCAGAATGAGTATGCTCGCGACGACAAGCAGCCCGACGATAATCAGTACGGATATGGGATTAAGCAGGAGCACCCAACCGAACAGGCCGCGATCATGCAAGCGCTTGATCATGACCTGCATAAACCGGTAGCGGTAGTAGGACAGAAGCAGGCTTCCAATCGCAAATGCGGCAAGCACGGTCACGGGCGAGACCACGCTGGCTGCCGCGGCACCGGCGATGTAGATGACGGTCGGGATCAGGCAAAAGGCGATGTGCCGCCACCGTGCCTTGCGATAGTCCTCAACACTCATCCGGCCCTTGGTGTTCCAGGTCAGGTCGATCATTTGCTCCCCCTAATCGATCGGAAAATCAGGCTGGTTGCCGGCCATAGGCGTTGGGGCCCGACTGGCCCGCGGCGACAATCAGGACCAGCCAGATGAAGAACCCCGCGCCGGGGATGAGGTTGAGCAGCACGAACCAGCCGCTTTGGCCCATGTCGTGGAAGCGCTTGACCTGCGCCGCCAGACCGATCCACGCCAGAACGAGGCCGAGGATGAGGCAGGCCAGGGCGAAAACGCCGCCGCCGGCCGTATTGCTGGCCCAGCTTGAACTCGCCGAATAGCTGACGTTTTTGTGCAGCTGAATGTCGTGGGTGATCTGCGCCACGGTCGCATCACCGCTGTGCGTTGAGACGGTGTGGCCCAAGGACACTGCGATGACGAAGAGCACGATCATGATGATCGCCGGCAACAGTGACATCAGCAGGTACTGAAGGCGATTGATACGGCCGTCGAGCGACAGAATATTCATGGCTTCCCCCGAGGTTTTTCGAAAGGATGCCACAATCGCAGCGATTGTAAAGTTAGCCGCGATGCCGCTCGCGCAGCACGTCCAGGACGGCATCGAGATTGGTCTCGCGCGCCATCAGCAGCACGGTGAGGTGATAGAGCAGGTCGGCGGCTTCGTTGTGCAGTTCGTCGAGATCGCCGGCGCGACCGGCCAAAGCCGTTTCCAGCCCTTCCTCGCCGACCTTTTGCGCGATCTTGGCGATGCCCTTGTGCATCAGGCGCGCCGTATAGCTGTCGCCCGGATCGGCCTTGGCGCGCTCGGCCACGATCTCGGCGAGCTTGCCGAGAAAGCCAATACCCGGCGCGGTTTCGGTGCCGAAGCACGACGTCGTCTTGGTGTGGCAGGTCGGGCCGTGCGGCCGCGCGAAGACCAGCAGAGCGTCTTCGTCGCAATCGGTCAGGACGTGGTCGAGCCTGAGCACGTCGCCCGAGGTCTCGCCCTTGGTCCACAACCGGGCTTTCGACCGCGAAAAGAAGGTGACGAGGCCGCTTTCCAGCGTCTTGGTCAGGGCTTCGGCGTTCATGTAGCCGAGCATCAGCACCTGCAGTGTTTCGGCGTGCTGGACGACAGCGGGCACAAGGCCGCCCTCCTTGCCGAAATCGATGCGGGCAATGTCGTTCAGTGTCAGCGGATCGGGGAGGGTGTGGGCGTCGGCCATGATTGCTCTGATTTTTAAAGGCGAACCGCGATCCCGGCCTGGCGCAGGTCGCGCTTCAGGTCGGGGATGGCGATGATTTGCTTGTGAAAAACGCTGGCGGCCAGGGCGCCCGAAACGTCGCATTGTTCGAAGACGTCGGTGAAATGCTCGGGCGCACCGGCGCCGCCCGAGGCGACTAGCGGAATGTCGATCAGGTCGCGAACGAGGCGCAGCTGCTTCAGGTCGTAGCCCTTGCGCACGCCGTCCTGGTTCATGCAGTTGAGCACGATCTCACCGGCGCCGCGGGTCTTGGCCTCGACCACCCAGTCGAGCGTCCGTCGCCCGGCCTGGCGGATCTTGTCGGGATCACCGGAATACTGGTGGACGTAGTAGTCGTTATCCATCTCTCTGGAATCGATACCCACCACGACGCATTGCGAGCCGGCCATTTCGGCCAGTTCGTTGATCAGGTCAGGCCGTTCCAGGGCGGGCGAATTGATCGACACCTTGTCGGCGCCGGAATTGAGGCATTTGACCGCCTGCTCGGCCGAACGGATGCCGCCGGCGACGCAGAACGGGATGTCAAGGGCACGGGCGATGTCGGCGACCCAGTTGTAGTCGACGGTGCGACCTTCGGACGACGCGGTGATGTCGTACAGCACCAGCTCATCGGCGCCTTCGTCGCGATAGCGCAGGGCCATGTCGACAGCGTCGCCCAGGACCTCGTGGCCGACGAACTGCACGCCTTTAACGACCTTGCCGTCCTTGACGTCGAGGCAGGGAATAATCCGCCTTGCAAGTCCAGATTTGGCTAACATGCCAAGGCCTCCTTCAGGTCGATCAGCCCCTCGTAGATGGCCTTGCCGACGATGGCACCATAGATGCCCATGGCGGACAGCGCCTTCAAGTCGTCGACCGAACGCACGCCGCCGGAGGCTTCGATGTCGAGATCTGGGCGGCGATCGTGCAGAGCCTGCATCAGGTCCATGTTGGGCCCTTGCAGCATGCCGTCGCGCGACACGTCGGTGACCAGGATGCGTTGGGCGACGCCTTCGGGGTAGTAGTCGAGCACGTCCCACAGCGAAATGCCCGAGCCTTCGACCCAGCCGTGCAGGGCGGCATCAAAGCCGCCGTCCTTGGTCGGCAGGACGTCGAGTGCCAGGGTGATGCGATCCTTGCCGAAATCGCCAAGCCAACCACGCACCTCGTCGGGCGACTTGACCGCCGCCGAGCCGACAACGACCGCCGAAACGCCCGCGTCGAGCAGGGTTTGCACGTGCTGGCGCGTGCGCACGCCGCCGCCGGTCTGAATCCTGGCTTTCGAGGCCTTGGCCAGCCGGCCGATCAGTTCGTGCTGCTGCGGCGATCCGGCCTTGGCGCCATCGAGGTCGACGATGTGCACCCATTGTGAGCCGGCGTCATTGAAGGTCGCCAGCCGCTTGAACGGATCGGTGTCGTAACGCGTGACGGCGTCGAACCGGCCCTGGGCCAGGCGGACGCATTCGCCGTTGATCAGGTCGATGGCGGGGTAAAGGATCATTTCAAAGACTCAGGAAATTTTGCAATATACGGGCACCGGCCGCACTCGACCGCTCGGGGTGGAATTGACAGCCCCAGACATTGGCTTTGCGCACCATGGCGGCGAAGGGCTGACCGTAGGTGCAGGTCGCCAGGGTGAAATCATTGACCGGGCAGACGAAGCTATGAACGAAATAGGCGAAATCGCCGGTTTTAACGCCCGCCGTCAGCGGATCGTCGCGCGTTACCTCAAGCTGGTTCCAGCCCATGTGCGGCACGACCATGTCGGCATCCACCGTCATGCGCGTGACTTCGCCGGGGATCAGGCCCAGGCAATCGACGTCGCCTTCGGTCGAGCGCTCGAACAGCAATTGTTGGCCGAGGCAGACGCCCAAGAGCGGCACCTTGATATTTCTGATCGCCTCGAACAGTCCGAGTTCGTGGATGCGCGCCATGGCAAAGCCCGCGGCGCCGACGCCTGGCAGGACGACCTTTTCCGCGGCAGCGATCTCGGTTGCGTCCGACGACAGACGCACCTCGGCCCCAAGGCGCTCCAGGGCCCATAGGACGGAAGCAGTATTGGCGCAGCCGATTTCTATGACTGTTATCATTAGGCCAGCATCCCCTTGGTCGAGGGCAGGGCGTCGCCTTCGATGCGCGTCGCCTGGCGCAAGGCCCGGCCCAACGCCTTGAAGCAGGCCTCGGTCTTGTGGTGGTCGTTGCCGCCCTTGACCTCGACGTGGATCGAGGCGCCGAGCGTCTCCGACAACGAACGGAAGGCGTGCGCCGTCATCTCGGTCTGGTAATCGCCAATGTGCGTCGAGGTAAAGGTGCCCTCAAACACGCAGAACGGCCGCCCGCCAAGGTCGATACTGACCTTGGCCTCGGTCTCGTCCATCGGCAGCACGAAGCCGAAGCGTGCCATGCCGACGCGGTCACCCAGTGCCTGTTTCAGCGCCTGACCGAAGGCCAGCATGCAATCCTCGACCGTGTGGTGACCGTCGATGTGCAGGTCGCCTTCGCAGGCCAGTTGCAGGCTGAACCCGCCGTGGGTCGCGACCTGATCGAGCATATGGTCGAAGAAACCGATGCCGGTGTGGACCTTGACGGGTTTCGGCGCATCGAGATTGACGATGGCCGAGATGCGCGTCTCCTTGGTGTCGCGCAGGACCTCGCCGATGCGTGGCGCCTTGGCTTCGGGGGCGACATCGAGGGCACGTAGCAGGCGGTTATTGGTGGCGACGTCGCCCAGCGGTACCAGCAGGCCGTTCGGCGTCGCCTGCACCGTGAGGCCGAGGCGCTTCAGGGCCGCCTGGGTCTGCGTCGCGTCGGCCGGATGCAGCACGACGAACGGGCCGTCATTGAGGTCGAAACCGCTCAGTTGCTTTGAGGCCGTCAGGGCTTCACGGACGCGCGCCTGCTCGGCGCGGATCAGGTCAATGCGCGACTGTACATTGAGCGCGCGCGAAGGGGACAGGGCGGCTTCGGCGGCGCGGATCGACGGTGTCGGCAGCGGATGCGGCTCGCAAAACTTCAAAAAACCTTGAATCGTCTTGGCATTGCCGATCAGGGCGCCAACCCGGGCGCCGGCCATGCCGAACAGATAGGACAAGGATTTGAGCACGACGACATTGGGTTCGCTGAGCGCTAATTCCACCAAACCGGAAGCGTCGGCGGCGTCGAAATAGCTTTCGTCGATGACCAGCAGCGTCGGGAAGATGTCGACGGCCAGCGTGCGCGCAGCGACGATATCCCACGCCTTGCCGTCGACCTGCGACGGGTTGTCGATCAGGTAGAAACCGCCGCCTCTCGGCAGGTGCCCGCCGGCCGGCGGCTTGCGCACTTCGAGATTATAGACACCGCAGAGCGCGTCGAGATAGGCGTTGGGTTCGGCCCAAACGAACTCATGGCCGTGGGTGCGCAGGCGGCGCATGACGATTTCCAGCGCATGCGAGGCGCCGCGCGAAACGATCAATTGCTGACTGTCGGCGCCATAGAATGCCGCCATGCGCTCGCACAGGGGCTCAAGCGACGGCGGCAGGGCTTCGAGCCCGGCACCGGCAGCGTTCAGAGACGGGAAGGGGGAGTTAAACATGGGGTTATACCTCCAGCCGGAAGTCGGCCGCCAGCGCGTGGGCTTCGAGGCCTTCCAGCCGCGCCAGGCGGGCGGCAGCCGGGGCGATGGCGGCAGCGCCTTCGCGCGTGGCACGCTGGACGACGAAACTGGTCAGGAAGGAGCGCACGGTGATGCCGTCATAGGCACGGGCCGCGCCGTCGGTCGGCAGGACGTGGCTCGGCCCCGCGGCGTAGTCGCCGAAGGTCTCGGCGGCGTAGGTGCCGGCAAAGATGGTCCCGGCGGCGGTCAGCAGCGGGATGATGGCGTCGACGTCGCCGACCTGGATCGCCAGATGTTCGGGGCCGTAGGCGTTCGACACTTCGGCCGCCTCGGCCAGAGACGAGACGATGAATAGCCGCGCCTGAGCCAGCGAGCCCTTGGCGATGGCGGCGCGCGGCAGGCGCTCGACCTGGGCTTCGACCTCGGTGGCGATCCGTTCAGCGATGTCCGAGGACAGGGCGACCAGCACCACCTGGGCGTCGGAATCGTGCTCGGCCTGGCTGAGCAGGTCGGCGGCGACCAGTTTCACATTGGCGGTGTCATCGGCAATGACCAGCAGTTCCGACGGGCCGGCCGGCATGTCGATGGCCAGGCCGGAAATGCGCTCGGTGGCGTACTTCTTGGCCTCGGTGACGTACTTGTTGCCGGGGCCGAACAGCTTGTCGGCGGCGGGCAGGCCGTCGAGCACGCCGAGCGCCAGAGCGGCGATGCCATGCGCCCCGCCGACGCGCCAGACGGCGTCGAGGCCGGACGCCTGCCCGGCGGCAATCATCATCGGGTGGATCGAACCGTCCCTGGCCGGCGGCGTGATGCAGATACGGTTGGGCACGCCGGCGACCTGGGCTGGCACGGCCGTCATGATCAGGGTGGAGAACAGTGGGGCGAGGCCGCCTGGGACGTAGAGGCCGGCGGTGCTGAGCGGGCGGTAGACGCGTTGCAGCGACAGGCCGGGCTTTGGCGCAATCACCGGGCCGGCGGTGGGAAGCTCGGCCTGCTGAAAGGCGCGGACGTTTTCGACCGCCAGCTCCATGGCGGCGAGATCTTCGTTCGTTAATTGGGCGCGGGCGGCGTCAACCGTCTTGGTGGTGAGCTCGATGGCGGTTGGGGCGTGGCCGTCGAGGCGGATGGCCCAGTCGCTGACGGCTTCGAAACCGCGCGTCTCGATATCGTTGAAGATATCGCGCACGCGCGCCAGCACCGTGGCATCGCGGCGGTTTTCCGGCCGCGCCAGGGCAGTGCGGCGTTCGGACGGGCTTAGGTCTTTCCAGACGAAGGTTTTCATAAGTCCATTACTTCCCAGGAAGAAACCCCTCCACCGCGCGCTACGCTTGCGGTCCCCCTCCCCAAACAAGTTGGGGAGGCACAATGACTAAATTGTTGTTCCTCCCCGGCTTGCCGGGGAGGGGGGCCATTCGCGTTAGCGAATGGTGGAGGGGTATCTTTCTTACTTCATCATCTTTTCGATCGGCAGCACCAGGATCGCCGAGGCGCCGGCGCTCTTGAGCTTGTCGAGCGTTTCCCAGAACACGTTTTCCTGGCACACGGCGTGGATGGCGACGACGTCGTCGCGCCCGGCCAGTTGCATGATCGTCGGCGCGTCGGCACCGGGGATCAGCTTCATGATCTCGTCCATATGCGCCTTGGGAGCGTTAAGCATCACATATTTGGCGCCGGTCGAGGCGACGACACCGTCGAAGCGGCGGACCACCGTGTCGAACAGGTGCGCCAGATCCTGCGGCGGGGCGTGCGGCGCCTTGATCAGAACGGCCTCGGACTTGAGCACCAGGTCGGTCGCTTTCATGCCGTTGGCTTCGAGCGTGGCACCGGTCGATACCAGGTCGCAGATGGCGTGAGCGATCTTCATCCGCGGCGCGACCTCGACGGCGCCACGCATCTCGACGACGTCAGCGCTGACGCCCTTATCCTTCAGCCATTGCTTCAGGATATTGGGATAAGATGTGGCGATGCGCTTGCCGCTCAGCCACTGCGGGCCAGTGTAATCGACGTCGTTGGGCACGGCGATCTTTAGTGTGCACGAGCCGAAGCCCAGGCGCATGACGATCATGGCTTCCAGGTCGGTATCCGGAAAGTGCTCGGCCAGGACGTTGTAACCGACGATGCCCAGTTCGGCGACATTGTCGGCGACGAAGGTCGGGATGTCGTCGTCGCGCACGCGCAGCAGGTCGATCGGCTGGTTTTCGATGCGGTACAGCAGCTCGTTGGCGCCCTTCATGACGCGCAGGCCGGCGCCGGAAATCAGCTCCAGCGAACGGTCGGCCAGGCGGCCGGATTTCTGCACGGCGATCTTCAGTCTCGTCTCAGTCATTTTTCATCCTATCCAGCACCAGCCGGTAGCCTTGATGCGGCATCTCACGCAGGAAACGGGCGACGCGGGTGACCGTGGTGGTCGAGGCGCCGGTCTTTTCCGAGATGTCGCGATAACTCAATTGCCCTTCGTCGAGCAGACGCGCCACCTTGAAGCGCTCGGCGAAGGCGCGCAGCTCCGACGGCGTGCACAGATCGTCGAGGAAGGCCTTGACCTCCTCGGGCGTGCGCAGCGTCAAAAGCGCTTTCGACAGGGCGTCGGTATCGGACGGTTGCATCTGTATCAACGTAGTAGTGTGTTATCGCGTTGATACAGGCGTGCGCGCGGCTACGCAAGTTAAAAATCGATAAATCGCGGCTTTAAGCGAACTGCTCACGCGCGGCCAGGCCCAGCCCGCTGGCCACCGACGAAAAGCGGTCGCCGCGATGGATCTTGGCATTCGGAAAGGCCGCCGACATCGCCGCCTCGAAGCCGGGCAGGGCGGTCGAGCCGCCGGTCAGGAACAGGGTCTGAATGCGATCGGCGGCCAGGCCGGCCTGGGTGGCCGTCTGGGCGGCGGTATCGACGATGCTGGCGACGTCGCGTTCGACAGCGGTAACGAGAATGTCGCGCGTGACCGAGCAGTGCCAATCGTCGGCAATGGCGGAGAAATCGACGGTGGTGGCATCCGTGTTCGACAGGGCGATCTTGGCGTGCTCGATGCCTTCGGCGACCACGTGGCCAGCGTGCTTCTCGATAACTTCGATCAGGCGCTCGGTCTTGTCGCGCTCGGCCGCCTGATAGTGAAGCTGGCGGACGCCGGCCATGGTCTTTTGGGTGTAGAGGAAGTTGATCAGGTGCCAGGTCGCCAGTTGGTGATAATAGAGGCCCGGCATATCGAGGCCGCTTTTCAGCTTCGAGCGAAAGCCGAGATCGCGCATGGCGGTGGCCAGGCTGAGGCGCGTATCGAAATCGGTGCCGCCGATATGCACCCCGGCATTGGCAAGAATTTCGCGCTGGCCGGGCCCCAGGCGCAGCACGGAAAAGTCCGACGTGCCGCCGCCGATATCGACGACCAACACCAGATCTTCGGTGGCGAGTGTTGCGGCGTAGTCGCGCGCCGCCGCCAGGGGTTCGTATTCGAAGGCGATGGTTTTGAAGCCTTGAGCCTCGGCGATGCCGCGCAATTCGGCTTCGGCGCGGGCGTCCGCCGTCGTGTCGCCATCGACGAAATGCACCGGCCGGCCGAGCACGACGGCGTCGATGGCTTCGTCGGCCAGGGCTTCGGCACGGGCCTTGAGGTGGGCGATATAGAGCCCGATGATGGCGCGGAAATCCTTGCGGCCGGTGCCGACCTGAGTCGTTTCGCCGATCAGGCTGGAACCCAGGATCGACTTCAGGGCGCGCATCAGGCGGCCGTCATAGTGGTCGAGATATTGGGCGATGGCGTCGCGGCCAAACGCCGTGGCCTCGGTCTCGTAGTTGAAGAATACCGCCGAGGGCAGGGTGACGGCGTCGCCTTCGACCGGCACCAGGCGCAAATCTTCGCCGCGGCCAAGACAGACCGCGGAGCTGGAGGTGCCGAAATCGATGCCGCAATAGGGACGGGACATGAAGCGCGCTCTGGAAAAGGGCGCGGTGTTTAACCGGTTGCAGCGCAAAAAGCCAGAGCCTAGGGCTCAGAAAACCGACTGCGCGTCGTCCCACTGTGCCTTCGCGAAAGTGGCAAAGGCCTGGGCGTCTTCCGGCGAAGCGAAGGCCGATTTTGGGACGATGGCGGCGCAGTTGCGACTGGTGAACAACAGAACGGTCTTTTTCGTGTCCACCACTGCGACGATGTCATGCCACTTGGTGCGGCTTTCGACCTCGCCGGTGGTTTTGTCGATGCCGGCGACGCTTGCGCGCACGCGACTAGTCCGCTTGCGCATCGGACCGAAGGCAAACGTCAGAAGTTGGGTGCAGTAGGTCAGGAGGGGTGAGAGAAAGAACGTCAAGACGAAGGCAACACATCCACACCAAAGCACCGAAACCAGGAGAAAAACGGCGCCGTAGAGGGCGTTCAGCCAAAACTGCTGGAACGGCCAGATAAGAATCTGCTTGAGAAAAGGTCTTGCGCTGAAAGCTGTCAGAGCCAGAATGACGCCGGTAAACAGCAGGAACCGGCGGCGATTGGTGCGGTCGAACCAAGTCCGCTTTTGCCAGGCGCCGAAGAAGGCATTCATGTCGGCAAATCCGACGCGATAGGTGACGTCGAAGGTCGTTGGACTCACGTCTGCTCCGCTACAAAATCACAGGCTTCGACAACAAGGGCGGACCAATCGGCATTGGCGGCCATCGGCACAACGATCCATTCGCGCAGAGGCTTGCCTTGACCACGGTCGAAGCGAACCGCCCCCTTAGTTCTGATGAGGTCGTCGATGCGGCCGGCGGGCAATTTCAGCACCAGATTGCCGTCTTTTATGAAGGCAAACAGCTTGCCGCCGGTCATCAATCCGGTATTGCCGAGTGCCTGACCGAAGGTGACGTTGGGCCGGCCGGCAACCGCCGCCATCAACTGCGCGAGCTCTGGCGAGAACACGTCAGATCTCGATCAGCACGTCGGGCA
>OUNM010501957.1_pt1 | contig 23813 bp, 16 predicted proteins | sample 1769961 | NCBI WGS metagenome assembly OUNM01 (sample SAMEA3914820, study PRJEB12502) | metagenome | biome: forest; material: soil | place: USA | collected 2012-03-12 | depth 0.3 m | reverse complement strand
CAACCTCGGCCTCGACTGGGCCAAGATGAACCCCCGCGGCGGCGCCATCGCCCTGGGCCACCCGCTCGGCGCCACCGGCGCCCGCCAGATCGTCACGGGTCTCAGCGAGTGCAGGAAGAGCGGCAAGAAGATCTTGTTGACGAGCATGTGCATCGGCACCGGCATGGGCATGGCCGGTCTGTTTGTAAACGAGCAATGAGGAGACGGACGATGGAAACGGGAGGGAGATGATGATACGAATTTTGTTGTAATGTAGAAACTCCGCATAACAGGCCAGCGTCTCGGGAATACACAGTACCCATTGAATACTTAATCGATCGGCGAATAGCCAGACTTGGAAAATGACAGCCCTACTATGTGCGAGAGGGCAGTGCAGCGGAAGAAAGACACGCTCCGCAAAACAATGCCATTGGGAACATATACAGGCTCGAATCCAATGCAGAATTATTGATACATGCTTCTACCCAGTGTTTCACGGTCCACGCTCAAGTGAGGCGACCAGGGCGTCTCAAAAACACACACGCAGGATCCGAAAGTCCGCTTGTTGAAAACCGAACGCCAGGGGAAATGCACCGGCCCACAACCGCCAAGTCCGCCTATCCAACCCATCATACCAGCTTGCTAGCCGACAAGAGCTTCTCAAACGAGGCCGGTGTCTGCGGGGGAATGTGGGGTCAGTCTTCTGTTTGTCAAGCGCAGTTTGGGTGAAATGACATACCTCGGGCTTCACAACCCCCTGGTTGGTCAAATACTTCAGCACGCCGATAATCACCTCGACCTGCTCCTCGGCCGTCAACTCCATGATGGCCAGCTCCATGACGTGGGTGACCGACGACCGCTTGAAGGCGATGAAGGTGTGGTAGTAAATGAAGGAGAACAGGCCCATGATGAACTGGCAGTCCATGCGGTCCGTCATGCCGCCGTGGCCGGGGATCGAGTCGCCAAAGTCCCTGATCTTAAAGGTGCGCTTCAGTCCGGACGCGAAGAAGCCGCCGAAGGGCGCGATGAGGGAGGCAAAACTGGCCCAGAAAAAGGTGTGGATCTGCATGGGCGACGTGGTGATGCTGAGCGTGTAGTTGGGCGGGAGGAAAAACAGTTGCGGGGTCGAGTAGGTGCGGGGGATGAAGACGGGGTTGGGGTCGCAGTCCAAGCCGCTGAAGATGTTGGCGCCGAGGTTCGTCGCGGGGCAGATGAAGTACTTGGAGCGCAACAGGATGTTGGTCAGGACGATGCCGAAAAGGACCGTCATGACCCACGCGCCGACAAAACCTTCGACCGTCTTCTTAGGGGAGAGCTTGATGAGCTGGGTGCGACCAAAGGTGATGCCGCAGATGTAGGCGAAGATGTCATTCGTGATGACGAGGGCCGCCGGGAGGAAGAACCAGATCATGCCCTCGAGGACGTTGTTCATAATAAAGTGCGCTTGGACGACGATGAGGAAGAGAGCCATGTGAGTCCACGCGAACTGCGAGAACTGGAACTTAAGGTGGCCCGTCTTGAGCGAGCCGACGAAGAACACAAAACCTAGAGAGCACCAGTCAGCCGGCAAGATTCAGAAGACGAGGTCGAAGAGTGCCAGGCACGCATGATACGCACCAAAGACGTAGAGGATGAAGCTGATGAAGCGATGGTGCGTCGCCAGGGGCAGCAGAACTTTGTCCACCAAGACGATGTGCTTGAGGTAGTAGACGATGCTCTCCCCGTACAGAAAATACATGGTGGTCGCGAGCCAGTACCAGTTCAGGCTCTTGGTCGATTGGAGGTCTCGTGCGCGGCTCGGCACATTGGCGATGGCAATGACTTCCTTGAACGACACGATCTGAACCGCCGTGATGATGACCAAGATGTAGACGTGGCCCATGAAGAGCGCGGCGAAGAAGCCGCCGATCATGACAAAGGTCCAGAAGGTGCGGGTGATGAAGTTTGCCTTTTTCTTCTCGTAGTCGGACTGCTGCTGCTCGGGGGTCGGGGATTTCTGGCGCCACGACAAGTTAACACTAAGACGGACAAGCCACCCTGGGTATGGCGGCAGGGCGCATGGCAAAACGGGACGAACCTCTTGGATATTTTGCAGAGTGCCGGAGGCCTTCATCTTCCCCGGCGAGCCCTCCTCGCTCACATCGCTGAAGCTGGCACGGCGGCCCTCGGAAAGGCCGTTGGAGTGCTGCTTGGTGTTGTGGGGGAACTTAACCCCCCGGCGAGACCGGCCCGTCATGGCAAAGCAATAATGGTCTGGGATGCTGGGTAGTCGTGGTCGGAGCCAGTGCTGGCGGCGCACGCAAGAACCCGCGGTTGGCGACGGTTGCGCGAGAGAAGTGCGGTCCGGAGCTCGAGTTCGGCTCGCTCGGGGGAAGGGCGGGTCGGGTCGCACGCAGGATTGCGGAGAAGAGCAGCGTCGCGGCAGCCTGTTGCTCGACGTGTTGAGCAGGAAATGAGGCGGACTAAGGCGGATGCTTGTCGGTCGTCGGTCGGGCGCGGAACGAAACCGAGATGCAATGAGTGTTGGGTCGTCCGGGAGGCCGTGGCAGACGAGGGGACGAGGGGATGAGGAGCTCTCAAGGTCCGAGGTTTGCAGGCGCAGGCGGTGCCAACCGAAACCGATTGACGTCCGAAATTTCGAGGTTTCCAGGTTGGGGTCCTACGTCAACCCCAGCCCAGGCAGGCCCTGCAAGTGGGGCGGTCTCCGCAGGTCGCGTCCGCAATGACAAAGCCACGGGCGGCCACGCCACTTCAAACGCCAAGTCTGGTCCGTTTCTGTCTCTCGGGAGGAAAGGCACTTCCATACCCGTACATAGGAGCGTACTATCCTAAGTCCTTAACCTGATCCTCAACCCCAAGTAAATCGGGCCCGTGGCGACGTAGTTATCCCGCACTTGGACGGGAATTCCAGGACTCGTTGGGCCGAGAGAGCAGCAAAATGCTTGCTTGCATTCAAATCATGGAAACTGGTGGAGCAAGCCACCTACCACGAATCACACGCCGACGTCACAGGCGGCCTGCCCCACCAGCCAGACCCTGACGAGCCTGAGACAGCTGCTGCCACTGCAGATGCGCCGCTGGACACCCCTGCCATTTGGCAGATGATGCAGGGTTCAGGCGCGCCATGCACGCTATCAACACTATCAGCGCGTCTGTCCATCTCGAACTGCGATCCGAGCACACAGCCGCAACAACACCCCGCCTTGACCTCGCACCGCACGCAGCTGTCTCCTGTCTGACTCCCACCCTCCGAGGAGACCTCCCCCGGGATGGTCGTACCCGACATTGTACGCGAGCACCCGCGGCCATGGACGACTTTTCCGACGACAGCTTCGACGACCTGAACGACTCGGTGCTGCAGGAGCTCGAGAACAAGGCCCTCCGGTTCACCCAGGCCCAGCAACTGGCCCGGTCGCAGCAGGCCGCGCCGCCGACGCAGCAGAACAAGAACAATGTCTTCGACTACGACTTGGAAGACGACGATCTCGACGACACCGTCGTGATTGACGTGCATGCCCAGCCGCCGCCCTGCCCCCCGCCTCAGCAAGCCCTGCCCATCCACCCCCAGCAGCCGCGCCACGGCACCGGCCTCGCCGGAACACAACGATGGAATCAACACTTGCCGCGTCAGAAATACCAAGCCTCGTCCCGACCAACTGCACAGCCTCTGCCCTCGCAGCGTTACCACGCCCCGCCCTCCGCTCGGCAGCCACCCCAACCGTCGCAGTTCGCCCGTCCGCCCCTGCCCGTCCGCCAGCCATATCCCGCCCAGGCGTCCCAGGTTCGACAGCACGGAGCCGGCCCGCAACACCAAAACGACGTCGTCGCCGCGCTCCAGGCACGCTTGTCGGAGCTCGAGTCGGACCTTACAGCGGCCAAGGGCGAAGCCTCCATCTTACGATCCAAGTACGACAAGGCGCGCACAACCCACGATGTCGAGGTCGCACGCCTGAAGAAGGAAAACATCGAGCAGATTGCCAAACAAGAACGCATTGCCGAGCAAGCACGGGTCGCAGAGCGCACCACCGCGACGGAGCTGCAGTTTGCCCGCCAGGACCTTAGGGAGGAGCTGGATCGCGCAAAGTCGAGGCGGAAAGATGGACCGGCCACCCCCAGGAAGGACAGGACGTGGGCAATCTCGGATGGGTTTGACGGAAACGAGGTCCTGTCTAGCCCCACCAAAGTCCAAACCTTGCGAAGAAAAGACTCGGGTCCGGTCCCTCCCTCGGAGCGCACACCGACAAAGGCAAAGCGGAAGCGTCCTGTCGTGGACAGCCCGACGTTTGCTTTGGAGACAGACGGGGGCGGTTCTTTTGACAGCGCCGTTCTAAGCCAGATGCCCGCTCTTCCCAGGTCGGCTGCCTTGGGATCTCTGCCCTTCGATGTAGGCTTCTCCCGTTTGACTGATGGGTCTCCTCGCTAACCGTCAACCACTTTGTAGTTTCTGAGGCTGTTTCTGGACCATACTGCGGCTCACGGCCAGCCACCAACGTTTGAAGTCTTCTCTCGATACGCCTTCCCGTCTGACCAAAAGCGTTCGCTAGCCTCAATCATCCTCCACAAACTCCCCCAGCTAGGTAACCCAGCAGAGCCTCTGAGTCTCCTCGCAGACTTTGCAGACCTATTGCTCGAAATGTGGCATCAATGCTTGTCCGAGAGATACTATGGACCCATCAGCCATCTCGTGGGCCTGATCCTTTACACGCTCGAGCTCAACGCGGTGGACGTCGCGCCCCACGTCATCTCATCCCTGATTCCGGTCTGCGCCACAACGTGCCGCCTCGTAGCGCTTCCCCGCCTCAGCAGCACCGACTTGTCGGAGCATCCCGACGCCGTGGTGCGGCAGTTGTGCCTCAATATCGATGTCGCGCAATGTCTGTCGCTGCTCTACCTCGCAGCAATGGCATGCCTGCCCCAGCCCTTAGGAGAACCGGGCGCGCCGAACCAAACGGAATTCTGGAGGACGATGGAGTTTGACTTTGTCCTTATGATGCTGTCTCCAAAGCATCCGGAGGCTGACTGGCTAGCTATGATGTCCTTGCTACGCACGTCCGTGGCGCCGGAGAGCATTGGGCCTATACCGTCCTCGGCCACTGTCTCGTCCGGCGGCCGGGCCGATACCCTGATTGACTGCGTTTCGTCGTTTCTCTGCGAGTCCCCGCAATGGGCAACTCCGGGGTCCGTAAAAGATATGGTGGCCAGATCGGCCGCTCTGGAGACGCTCACGGCGCTTGCGACAAGCCCCTTCGGCGCCCTGCAAATTGCCGAGAGCGAGGTGGCCATCCCGCGCCTCGTCATGGCCCTGTGCTGGGCGATCGACCGGCTATACGACTCGGAGCCATCACCGCCGAAAGCGGAGAGGGAAAAGAGCGCCGGCGAAACCCGAACCGGCGATGGAATGGACTTGGACCAACCGAATTCCAGCGCTACTGAGGAGATGCAGGTTGATGAAGCGGGTGGTGGGCCTGTAGCTGAGATTTTCGAGGAAGATGGCGCGGACCCCGAACCAACGGTCCTCCTGGGCCAGATCATCTCCCAAAGCACCTGGTTGTTGCATTTTCTTGTCACGGATCCACGGACGGCCGACGCGACCAAGATGTCGGCGAAACTGGCGGCGTCTTATGGCGGGTCGCAGCGGTACTTTCTCACGCTCGCGAGGCTGAATTTCGCCGAGGAGGACCTCGTGCTCGAGGCAGGCATCGATGCCGAAACGGTCGAGCTGGCCCACGAGCTGTTGGAGCTGGCGGTCACCCCGGATGAAGGCGAGGAGATTGGCGAGATGTTTGACTGATGTTGCATGCCGCTCTGTGCTGCTCAGTGGACATAGGTACGCGTCACTGGAAAGCGTCAGGGGTCAAAGGTCAATCCCACCGGTGTTGCCTTCGCCCTTTGACCAATTAGTCAGGTTTGTAATCTGAGGTGTATGGAATCACTTCACGGCGCCCTCCTATATAGGTATGGGGCCAATTGAGTCTAATCCTACGTGTACGGCGCTGAGCAAATGTGTTTCCGGCTGAGACTTTGAGCGCCTCGAGAGCCTACATCAACCCCTGAATTTCATGTGAAGCTGCATGTGCTGACGTCGCGGGTCTTGGCAAAGCGTGCAACCATGGTCGTTCTGATTGGCTTGTGCGACTCACATGGTGCGGGGTCATCCCGGATTTAAGTATGCAGCAGAATCAACCACATCTCCGGGCCCGCCAAGCCGCAGCCTTGCCGCTGCTGGCCCTCGAGTGGCCCTCGACTGGCCCCGTCGCCGCTTGCGCGTGGTCCCCGCCAGCGTGCGCTGGAGTCGCGACGATTTTCGTCCCTTTTCCCTGACCGCCACAAGTAACGCTTAAACCCTGCCCCACCGATGGCCGGAGAACTGAATGACGAAACGGCGCTCTGCATTGTGCCCTAGCATCTGATGTTGGCGAATATCGCTGCCCGGGTTTGACCGACCTTGTGCGGATAATTGTTTTGTTTAATTCTTAGACACTACGGAGTACCGTTGACGTATTTGCTTCTCCATGCTTCGCCCCCGGCGCCCCACGACGACGACGACGACGACGACGACGAGGTGACCCCCGACCACCGAACAATGGCCTCCCGGCCGAACGCTCCCCGTGCGGGCCACGACCATGCGCCCGCGCATCCCAGCGGTCTCCGCCAAACCTACACCGCGTCATCGTCCAGCTCCGTCGACGACAACCCGGACCCTGCGTCTCCCGACAGGACAGAACACACCCACGCACACGTTAATGCCGCTGGCCCTAGCAGGCACCGTCCGACAGAGGCAACGGCGCTTCTGGGATCTGCGCTGCTTCTCCGGGAAGAAGCCCACGATGGGCCCTGCAACCACGGCACCTTTTCGCCGCGACCCACGAGCCCCACGAGCACCAGTAGTCTCTTGGGCGAGTCACTTCCTGGCAGCCCTTCCGAATCCGACGCCGAATCCTCGCTGCCCGGCGCCGGTGGCTTGCTTTCGGATGATACGTCGAGGAGAGTCCGGAGCTGGAAGAGGCAGTGGGCGGCCAAGATGAGGAGCAAGAAGATGAGCAACTCGAGTGCTTTGGCCGAGCGCCACGGTGTGAAGGATTCGGCCTTGATGTGAGCGGCTCTTTCTCCCTGCCTGCCCCTGTTCTTTTCTTTATTTTATTTTTCGCTGAGCACATACTGACTGCTCCGGGCGTCTTAGGTATCTCTCCTATTACCTCCCTGTCTTGGTATGGGCCCGAGAATACAGCTGGTCCTACTTCAAAGGCGACTTCATCGCTGCCCTCACCGTCGCCGGCATGTACGTCCCAATGGCGTTGTCCCTCGCCGACAATCTGGCCCATGTCGCTCCGCTCAACGGCCTCTACTCCTTCGTCTTCAACCCGCTCGTATATGCCCTTCTCGGCAGTTGCCCGGCCATGATCGTGGGACCGGAGGCTGCGGGCTCCCTGCTCGTGGGCACCGTCATCAAGGCGAGCGTCGACCGCGGTGAAGACGGCGACAACGATGCCACCCTGCACGCGAGGCTGTGCGGCATCATCGCTGGCATGTCAGGTGCCATGGTTTTGCTTGCCGGCATCGGCCGACTCGGGTTCCTCGACAGTGTGCTCTCCCGCCCGTTCCTCCGCGGCTTTATCAGTGCCATCGGCGTTGTGGTGTTTGTCGATCAACTGATCCCCGAGCTTGGCCTGCATCAGCTTGCCGATGGCGCCCATATCGGACACGCCAGCAGCGTCGACAAACTCGCCTTCATCTTCAAGAACTTGGACAAGGTTCATATGCTGACCTTTGGGGTGGCCGCCACGAGCTTCGTCGTCATCATGGTCTGCCGCGAGATCAAGCGCCGCCTGCAGCCGCGATACCCAGGTGTGGCCTACGTCCCGGACCGCTTCATTGTGGTTGTGCTCTCGGCTTTCCTGGCTTATTGGTACGAGTGGGACAAGGCCGGTGTGGCTGTGCTCGGAAAAGTCGAGGCCGCGAGTGGCCATCTCTTTGCCTTTAACTGGCCGCTGCAGCCTGCTAATGTGACGTACATGCGCGAAGCCATGAGCACCTCCTTCTTGATTGCCCTCCTCGGTTTCTTTGAATCTTCGGTCGCAGCAAAGAGCATCGGCGGGGATGGCTTCGCCGGCATCCAGCTGAGTCCCAACCGCGAGCTCATCGCCCTTGGGACCGCCAACATTGTTGGCTCGTGCTTTATGAGCTTGCCAGCCTTTGGAGGCTACGGGAGAAGCAAGGTTAACAAATCGACGGGTGGCCGCACTCCCATGAGCTCAATCCTTCTGAGCGGCTTGACGCTGCTCTGCATTCTCTTCCTCCTGCCCTACCTGTACTACCTGCCTGTGAGTCCGCCTCATCTACGCCGCTTGTAACATGCGTGCTGACCCCCGTGTTGCAGAAACCCGTCCTCTCATCTCTGATCAGCGTTGTGGGTTGGTCTCTGATAGAAGAATGCCCCCATGATGTCTCGTTTTTCTTCAAGATACACGCCTGGCAAGAACTCGGGCTCATGACCATCATTGTCCTTGCGACCATCTTCTTCTCGCTGTCGTTCGGCATGGCGATCGGTGTCGGTTTATCCCTGCTGCAGGTCATTCGCCATGCCACTCGCCCGCGCATCCAGATTCTTGGCCGCATTCCCGGCACCAACCGCTTCGAGAACGCAGAGGCCAACCTGGACCGCCTCGAGTTCATCGAGGGCTGCCTGATCGTCAAGATTCCCGAGCCGCTGACCTTTGCAAACACCGGCGAGCTCAAGACTCGTCTGCGGCGGCTGGAGTTGTATGGCTCTAGCGAGGCGCACCCGGCGCTGCCGCGACTTCGGAGGGAAGACTGGAATCGTAACATCATCTTCGACATCCACGGCGTCACGTCGCTCGACGGCAGCGGGACGCAGGTGCTCGAGGAGATTGTGCGCGATTATCGACACCGCGGGGTGCGTATCTTCTTCAGTCGTGGGCCGGGGCATGACTCGGAAGTCGGGCGCCTCCTGCGGTGTAGCGGAATCATTGAGCTTGCGGGCGGGGAGCGTCATTTCGTTGATGACGTCCACGAGGCACTGAAGCTTACTGAGACCGAGGAGAGGAGTGAGCCGGCTGCTCCGGATGACTACATCACGCGGCAATAGCGGTGCCATAAGACGGATATATCACCTCCCAAGCTGGAACCAAGATGAAAGACGCAACGTGATCCGTAAACGTGCAGCCAGAGTGTCTTGCCGTGTAGAGCAACTAGACGGTTCGCCCATTTGACCTCCATCATCATCGGACCGCCTCAAACTATCCTGACCTCGAAACGGGAATTGAGAAACGCCTAATGCCTCGGACCTCTTCCCCAGCAGACAATTGGATCAAGTGCAGTTGAATTGCAGGGGACTCGCTTTTTGCTCCGCGCACCTCCTGACTCTCCACCGTCGACGATGCCCAATGTCCGACCTGGTCATCATGACTCCCAGGTATTAGCCAAGCTACCGGTATCAAAGCAACAGGACGCCACCATCTGGACTCCATCATGTCCATTCAAGACGTCGGCGTTAACCCCATCACCCTTGAACCATTTTCTTTTTTTTTTAAAAAAAAAAAAGAAAAAAAAAAAAAAAAAAAAAGGCTACAACCGTGAGCGTCATCCTGTCCAAAAACTCCATTACGAGAGGCAAGTCGTTCGCCAAGGTGTCGGAACTTGGTTGGATGTTCGCAGCCGCTGCAATCCCGTACGTTGAACCCCTTCAGCAAGGGAGGATGGCGCAGTACAAAAGACTGGAAATGTTCTTTCAGCTCTCTGGCGCTTGCTTAATGCCTCATTGGCCTTGCGGAGCGAAGCATGCTCTAACTCGTGGCTCGAGAGCTGCGGTATGTATAGCACGTCGATCAGAAATAGTTACGCTCGAGGTACGCTATCTGCCGATGCCTTGCCGTCAAAAACAACGCTATATGGAGGTCTTCGGAAGCGTAGAATCTATATGCATCGTTCATCTAGTTGCTATCACTTCTAAGGACTATATTAGCAAGGCTTTATGTCGTACAACCGAGATCGACAGCGAGAGAGCTTAGGGAGTTCAATAGTCGGGGATAGCGAGAAGAAGGAGTGTAGGATTAGCAAGCGACTCGATAGAGCTAGAGTGCTCGCTATTCTCGCTATCGAGGGGGCTAGGAAGCCCGGCGTCTTACTCTAGTGTTAGGACAGCATCCTCGATCTTCTCGACAACCTTAATTCGAGACAACCGGGCTAGCTCCACTCGAGTAGCCGAACTGGCAATGGACTATAAGCCCGTACCTGTCGAAGCTATAGCCCAAAGGCAGGTATCTGAGAGAGAATTTAGTTCCAGAAACTTTATGAAAGAAAGAGACATGAAGAGACATCGGGGTTGCCCTCCTGAGGCTTGGGGCGTGCGTAAAGAAAACATCTTGACAGTGGTCTAAGCTCTTGTCTCAGCGCGACAGCCCTTTTCGCCAGTTGAGACCTCCCAGAGGGGAGCGGATGACACGCGAACATGGTCTCAAGCCCGCTTGGCGGCTTCCAGGCAATCCGATGACACTTCCATACGTCCTTCCAAAACGGGGTCCTGCCACAGATGTGTCCCTGGTCCTGGGGTAGGCAAAGCATGTACTTAGCGAGCTTAGACAAGACCTCGCCCCTTAACGAAGATAATGTGATCTATCAGCTTGGTGCGCCCCCCAACCCAAGCCCCAAGCCCACGCCCAATTTTCATGCTGGGTTTCATTTGTCAGATGTGTTTCGTCTTTCTTCATTGTTCCTCCCGCAAGCTGCAGCGTGATCAGTGCTCACAAGCATCAGCCAGCTTCTTTGTCTGGCGGGGTTGGCCATGGGGGCATATCAGTCGAGAGATGGACGTGAACTCTGGGTGTGCATCCTTCACACCGGACTTCATCCAAGGACAACCTCACCTGCGCACTGCACCACGACATTAACATCACACATTACGAGAGAAAGCAACAACATGGATCACCCCGCCAGCGACCCGAACAGCGCCAGCGACCCGAACAACGACACCGACGCCGACCGTTTCGAGCAGAGACACTACCAGGTCTTCCTCGTGACTGTTCCAGACAACACCGGAGAAGACTTCTGGCATTTCATCTACATGGAGATGAATGATCTCCGTCACGGCGCGCACAAGGGCCACCGGTTCTGGGTCGGGCGCTCTGTCGTGGGTGGTCTGCAGGTGAGGAGCACCAAAAACCGCCTCCAGGACAGGGGCTGTTCGCATCCGTTCACGTCGGACCCAAAAGCTCGACTGCGCCTCGTCGGCTGGGCCCAGCGCAAAGGCGTCGAGGAAGAAATCAGACGGGTTCTTGGACCAGTCTCTCAGATCAGTTACGACTGCTGTCACGATTGGACCGACGCCGCTCTCAGCGCGCTCCGCACAGCCAAAGTGCTCATTGAGCTGCGAGAGTCAGACAACGGGGCTACCATCTACGGCCCAAACGCCATGGCGGACGACACCGACTGATAGGAGGAACGCAGTCTGAAAGGCGGAGGCCTGAGCGGCGGCGAAGGGCCAAGCAGAGTCACTGGGAAGGGGTGGGATGATCCAATGCACTGATGTCGAATCTGGGTTTTTGGGGACGGCAAGGTGGAAGAGATAAATTGTAGCAACCAATGAAAAATGACCCGTCCCGTATAATCTTCCATCTCGTCGACGTCTTTCTTCCCCTTTTTTGTCCCCCGGCCAGCCAAACTCCCTAATGCTTCATGATATTCCCCCGATGCTGTGAGAACCAGCCCAGCTCGGCGTCATACCTATCAAACACCTCATACACCCACTCGTCCCAATCGTTGTCGTGATCCAGCAGCGTCATGGTATGGCAGTACTCCCAGAAGCTCGGATACCACCCAGCGGCCTCCCAGTCAATGATGACGACGGACCCGTCGGGCCGGAGCATGACGTTGCCCGGAAAGAAGTTAGCGTGCGCGAAGACGGAGGGGTGCCCCTTGAAGATGGCGTGGTATTGCCGCCGGAGGTAGGCAAGGCGGTGTGCATTCCACCCTGGGGCAAATTCCTCATATGGCCATCTTTCTTGCAGCCTTTGGTAGCATCGCAGCATGGCATCGACGAACTGCTCTTCAGTCTCGTGGGGGCCCGCGATCTCGGGCTCCGAATGTGGGAAGCCGGTTTCCCTGCTCACAAAATCAAAGTCGCGGATCTGCTGCCGCCAAATGCCGCCGTAGTAGCCCGGCGAGGGGATGCTGCGCAGCTCGTCTAGGTGGCGGCGGAGCTGCGACACGACATTTCGCTTCTCGGACGCGTCGAGGGTCCCCCAGGCGTCCCGCAGGTTCCGTCCGGGAATGTACTCCATCACGATGAAGGGGGCCTTGAACCCTTGGACCTCGGCCTCGAAGATGGCGTAGACCTGTGGCACGGGGATCTTGGTCGATTCGCGGACAAAGAGCATGCTCTCGCCCTCCTGCGTGCTGGTCTTGGCTGCGTACTTGACGGCATAGTGCTCGCCGACGCGGAAGACCGGGGTCTGGTGCTGGTGGGAGATGCGCCGCTTCGAGGCAAGGATTTGCGCCACCGTCGGCAGTGGCTCCGGGAGGAGCTCGGGAGGAGCGTAGTATGGGAGCGTATGCCGCGTAGCCATGGTGCGTGTGTTTTTGTCTGCGTGCGTGCGAGATAGGGGCTAAAGAAAGCTGCTCAAGAGGAGTCCACCAGAGCGCCTTGGCTTGGAGACTGGGGAGGGAATGTGTTGGTTGGAGGAGGAGGAGAAGAGGCGGAGAAGGAGGGGAGATTCGGAGACCCGGCCCTTCCATTTGTACCCGAAGCTGGTGCTTTGGTCTCTGGGCCCCATGGCCCGTCTTTCTATTCTAGGTGAGGTAGTTTGGGTATCAATCCGGAACTCTGCCGGATCCGGCCAGCGTCGACCGTCAAGTCCCAGAGCCTGCCGTGGCTCCAGTGGTGGCGGGACATAAGACAAAGAAAGCTGGGCCAGCACCCCCCTGCTGTGGGTCGAGGAATTTGCTGAACCTCAAGACACAAAGCGAATCGCCGCCCATCCAGAAAATGTGGCGGCCGGCTTGCGTGGGACTGCGGCTTGCCCGAGTCTCGGCCAACATCACAAAGGACCACGCAGGTCGAAATGCAGTGCACACAGAGAGACATTGCTGTGCTCAAAAGGATGTTACCGTTCAAGTTCAAAAGAGCAATCCTCCTGCAAAAGATTCTTGGTTACCCGGCCAGGAAAGCCGGTGTAATAGCTTTTACTCTGAAAGTAGGAAGCCGTTTGTGGCTTTGCGACCTGTCTCTTCTGCCTTGTAAAGCCGTTTCTGGCGGCCCTTGAAGGGCTGCTGGCGCAGCAAATGAAATGGACGAGGCTGCACCACGCGCGGATGGTTATAACTACCCTAACCCTCTACTTGATCAATCTCGCTTGGTTGGCGGCGGGCCAAGTTTGAACCCAACGCTCCGTTCCAGTCTGCCCAGGTACCTGTTGTGCAGAACCAAGACAATTTCATCGGCCTTTGTTTTATTTGCCCAGAGCCCCAGACATGGTCATGCCAGACACACACGCCGTTACCGACCGCAACCGAATCCTCGGTGCCCTGCTCGGCGTGCACGCCGGCGACTCGCTGGGCGCGACGGTCGAGTTCGAAGCCTGGGAGCGCATCCAGCTTACCTACCCGCAGGGAGTGCGGGAGATTGTCGGCGGCGGTCCCTTCGACTGGCCGGCCGGGCATGCCACAGATGACAGCGATTTGACGCGCGCTGTGCTTCTCGCCTACCGCGATGCCGAGAAGCTGAAGCGGACGCGGTCGGCCAAGACGCCCGACGTGGTCACGCTCGCTGCCCAATACATGGTCGACTGGTACGACGGCCGCTGGCCCGACCGCGTGCGGGGTCAGAGGCCTCGCGATGTGGGCGGCGCCACGGCGGTTGGCATCTCTAACTTCAAGCGGACCGCCGATCCCCGCACTTCCGGCGCCGGAGAGGGCCGCGCGGGCAACGGATCCCTGATGCGGTGCATTCCCACGGCCTTGTTTCAACCCGACGCGGACAAGGCCTCCGTGGAGTCGATGGACATCTCGGCCATCACCCACGACGACCTGAACTGCACCATATCCTGCGCGGCGTACAACGCCATGGTGCGGGCACTGGTCAACGGAAAGACGCCTGAGGAGGCTTGGCAAGCGGGGAAACTCGCCATGGGCCAGGCCGCGGATGCGCCCGAGCCAGACGCAGTCCGGAAGCTCAGGCTAGGCCGCGCAGTAAAGAAGGTCGGGACAGCCATGGACGCGGGCAAGTCGCTCGTGCATGTGCAGGACCTCGCCGCGAACGGTCCGAAGAAGGCCGCAAACGCCACCCAGGCAATGCCCTTCAAAGCTTCGGGTCACGTCCTCGAGTCCCTGACGCTTGCTGTTGCCGCCCTGTTTGACCCGCGCCCGCTGGAGGAGGTCTTGGTCGACGTGGTGCGCTTCGGGCAGGATGCCGATACGAACGGTGCCATTGCGGGGGGGCTGCTTGGAGCGAGGGACGGGGTCCACGCCATCCCCCTTCGGTGGAGAGAGAAGTTGCAGTTTAGGCAGGAGTTTGCTGAGGTTACGGATTATCTGCTTTCGCCGCAAGAGAGTGGTAGTCACTAAGATCAGGTCGGATGGTAGCAGTCAGGCAGCCGATGTCTAGTTCCGCCACACTAAACTGACTCCCTAATTCCCTGCCACTGATGCACAAAGTCCCATCAGTTCTTTTGCTTCTTTTAACAAACAGCCCAGTTCCGGAAGGACCCGTTTACCTTGACGAATGACCCCTGTAGCAGACAATTTCACCGCTACTACCTGCCCCGTTTGACCACATTGGGGTGGTCTGGTGATGGTAACCCAACGCGCGGAGCTGAATCGCCAAGGGAGTCTAAGAACGCCCCAACAAGCTGCCTCCAAGCAGCTCGGTTCCGTAAGCGAAGAATTGTGAGCGTGCCAGGACCCGGATCCTCACGCCCTTTGGCGCGAGCCGGATGTCACGAGGGTGTGGAGTCGCCAAATGGAAAAGGGGCCAAGCGGTCGGGCACTTTATCCATAGATGAAGCCTTGCCATCTGGATTCTATCACAGGCAACAATCCTACCCAAGCACTCGGTCCTTCCACATCGGCCCAGCTGAACTCGGTCTGGGCACTGACATTTGCCATCGTATCACCCACCACGACGGGATATGTTGACCAAAGGGGGCGCCAACGAGAGGATGTCAAACTTTCATGGGACTAGTCACTATCTCATGGCACGATTGGTTTCTGGGGCTCTTTATGCAGAACGCAGCACTTCGACCCCTCGATCTTTGGACAGTTGCACCCCTTAAAGAGTACTACTGGTCGTAATTGGGGCCGAGATCATTCCGACCAGTTGCATACCTTAGCTTTCCAGACCCGCTGAAGTAACATCAGGTCTTGGGTGTATTAGATAGTCGAAGTTTCCCCGAAGCGCGTATCCAAGCCAAGCCAAAGTTTTCCTCGGTTCGACGCCCTCAAGATACCAGCACGACAATGTAACCGCAACTTGAAGTTCTGCAACATGCCATTTCAGGTTGTGTGATGGCCATCTTCACACCACTTGCAGCGCCCTGGGCGTCTGTCTTGGGAATAAGATCCGTTGGCAGATTGCTGTCGGCTTGAGCGACATGATACAGCCCGCTCAGTGGATAGCATTGTCACACTGGAGGTGCTACAATTAGGTGCCTACAAGTTAGCAACTCGGAGCAACGTGCCAAAGACGGCCTCAGACCCAAACTCGGAGTCTCTTGCATACCGGTCAAACGCATCCAGGACCATCGGCTTGGATCACATGAAACAAACTTCGAGTCTGGAAAATACCAACGACCTTGCCAGAGTTGACATCAAGTCCAGATTGCTAGGCACTATGGGCAGCACATGGACTGAGCTAAAAATAGTAGCAGACCTGAAACTCAAGCTGTAATCCTTATCGGAAGAGCCGTCTGCTACGAACCGACGTTGAGGACTCAGCAACTAGGTACCTTTATTCAGAATGCCACCCATACGTGGATCCCCTCCCTCCGCCTAACCTTAATCCGACCTCCCCAAAGCAACCTTGGCGTCGTCTTGCAACCTCCATGGCCTAGGAACGTTGATAACATTACATCGTGATCTTTATTGTTGCGTGGACGGCAGCATTGGCTGTAAACGATGGTGGGATCCAAGCCCCCCCTGGTCCTCCTCCCCATCGCCCAGGTCGCCTGAGTTCGGAACTGACTAAGAATGGAATAGCGCAATGCTGGACGCCGGTGATTATGTCCAGTGAGCAATGGAACAAACATTAGGGGGTGGTGGGGCGGAGGGGTGATACTCTCAGCCAAGGCACAAGGCCTCGAACTCTATAAAAGACGTCGAGAACCATGTTCCGATCCCACGAAGCACCAAGGTCTACAGAACCAGACCCGGCTCCAAATCTTCTACTCACCAGGCTTCACAGTCTCCCCAGTTTGGTCAACCACTCAAAGATGCGTTTCTTCAGTGGTCTTCTTCTTGCCGGCGCGGTCAGCGCTGGGATCATCTCTGCGACGCCCCCTCCCCCCAGTGAGATCAAGATTCTCAATGTCACTGCCATCGGATCTGGGTGTCCCGCGGGCCACGCCTATGTCAACGTCGATGCCACTCGAACCATCTTTGATGTTGCTTTTGACGAATACATCGTGACCGCTGGTCCTGGAACCAGCGCTTCCGACAGCCGCAAGAACTGCCGCATCAGCATCAACCTGCAGTTTCCATCCGGATACCAGTGAGTCAAAGTCCAGGATGTTGGAGAAAGGAGAGCCCTTGAGTCCCGGATGCCATACATGAAGGGGTAGATGCTCGAACCCAGGGGCTAAAGGAGACAAAAGGTTCTCCATCATCGAGACACGTTTCACCGGCTACGCTTCGCTGTCTACTGGCCAGACTGGCACCTGCAGAGCGGGATATACCTTCTCGGGTGACCCCACTCAGGAGGTCGTCTTCCAGAAGAATGTCCTGGCTCCGTACGAGGACAATTACAACATGATCGCTGGTGTTGGTGTCGAGTCTTTCTCGCGTTGTGGCGGCACAACGGCTATTCTCAACGTCAATTCTGAGATCAGAATTACGCCCATCACCACCACCTACCCGGGAACCATGACGGTGAGAGCTCCCTACACGGTGACGCTGGAGTGGCGCCGCTGTGACCCCACAGACAATTCCGATGCTTGAGTCTGGCATCAGGGTGTTTTCTTCTGTTCAAGGTGTTTGTTTGCTGTCTGATTTCTTGCTCTTTGCTTTGCTGTAATTTCCATGGGAAAAATTGAGAAAAGAAGGAACGGAAGTTTGGTGAAAAGAGAGGACACAAGAAACCGAGAATGAAGTCATGGACTAATGCGAGAGCACGATGAATCACTTAGGTCGACGCCTTCGACGGAAGCCTGCACCTGATCTTCCGCACCAACTGGCAGACCTGTCGTTAAGACCGACGCGTAGACTCTCGGGGGAGCGGATAGCAGTGCAGGGTCGGGATATCCGGGTTCAAGTTGATGACGGAGAGACGGGGCACACGGGCTGTGAGGAACGGGATGATGCATGATTGATTACTTCCTAATTGATACCTTGCACTTCTTCATCTCCCGATTGCAGTTAGAGCCGTCCGAAAGGCCAATGCTCACACTCTCTCTGGCGTGTTCTGTTCTGCTGTGTGTTGTCATTGCATTGGTGGATGTTGCCATTCCATCAACAGCAAGAAGTTGTGTCATTCAACACGGCTAGGTGTTCTATTGATTGCGGAATGTCGGTTGTCTGTCCTGCCGGAACGGTGAGAGGTGGTATGTGAAGGGCTCCCGCTAGATCACCCTAAGGACAAATTCCCTTCATCCAAGTCAAGAGTGTCTCCAACAGGCCCTACAGCACCGATCTCCGCCCAACATCCCATTCTCACTCAAACATCGAGCCCTAGATTGATGTCGGTTTAGCATGAATGCGTCTTGCTTTCCCCATGGGGCACATTTAGCCAAAAGAACTTCCCCACAGATCGACGTCAGCCCGAGCATGCCGACCATGGAAGCGTGACACTGTTCGGTATTTCACCCGCGCTAATTGCCCATGTATTGCCGGATCCATACAACACAACACTAACTTATGCCAAGCATCAACATAAGTGAAACAAGTCTCCGATTGGCGCTACGCATCAATCGCCAGGGACATATACTACCGCATAGAGGGGGCTCCTCAGTGTTCGCATTGCCTTGTATACAGACCTAACCCGCAGCACTCTTCAATAGTCTCCACACCTGAGGATCGCCGCCGAGCCTGGTCCCGTCTGACCCCAAATCTCACGGGAACCTAGGTATGTGCTGCCAGGGCATAACACAACTCATATGACCACGGAAATGGATCTAGCCTGAGTGCCATGTGCCTGGAGCCGCCCGTCAATCAAAGCTTGGACCTCGTACCCGGTGCTGGGTGGTATGGTACAGGGAGGGGGAGGGTAGCAGGTTCAATGTAGACTGCAATAACGTATGAAGGGCGTTCAAGATTGAGACTAGGCCCCGCCGTGGCATTCGGCAGCCTCTTCGCCGAGGCTGTCTCCGTCTTCCCCTTTTTGATCACCCGTCCGTCCGAACCGGGTGAAAATGAGGGCGAGGAGGAACTCGAATATCATGTATTTAAGCCCTTCAAGTTCCCAGACCCTCAGCCCAAAGACTCTATCACCGCCTTCCACCACACATTACGACTTCATACGATTCTACCAACAGACTCGAGCCAGCTTCCAACATGAAGGTTACCGCCATCGCCATTCCGGTTCTCGCCGGCCTTGCCAGTGCCGGCCCCGTCGACATTGAGGCTCGGCAGTCGTGCCCCGGTGTGCACATCTTTGGTGCCCGTGAGACCACGGCACCTGCCGGCTACGGCACCTCTCAGGGCCTCGTCAACATGGTGAAGCAGGCATACTCCGGCGCTACAAGCGATGCCATCAGCTACCCTGCCTGTGGTGGCCAGTCTTCGTGTGGCGGCGCGTCCTACGAATCGTCGGCGTCGCAAGGGACTTCGGCCGTGGTTACCGCGGTCACCAACTTCAACAAGCGCTGCCCCGACACCAAGATTGTCCTTATTGGCTACTCGCAGGGTGGTCAAATCATGGACAACGCGCTCTGCGGTGGTGCCGGCGCTACCCTCACCGGTGCTGCCCTCGCCTCCGTCAAGGCCGCTATCTTCATGGGCGACCCCCACAACGTTGCTGGCCTCCCCTACAATGTCGGCACTTGCAAGGCCCAGGGTGTAAGTTTTTCTCTTATCAGCTGCACGGACAGACTCGGACTGACGACGCAATGAACAGTTCGCCGCCCGTGCCAAGGGCTTCCAGTGCTCGCCGGCCAAGCCGGCCATCATCCAGTCGTATTGCGACTCGACCGACCCGTACTGCTGCAACGGCAACGACGCCAACTCGCACCAGCAGTACGTCAACAAGTACGGAACACAGGCGATGGCTTTCATCAAGAAGCTCCTCGATGCCGCCTAGATGTGAGGTTCTCTTGGAGACGGGCTGGAATATTGAGGGCCGGGTTGTATATACTGCAACACTAGTGTACAAATGCAAAAAAAACCCTCGAAAGGATAACACCATGAAATGGATCACCAGCTCTTGTTGAGAGGTGTCATCGCTATGTCGGTCGTCCACGTTGTTGAACGCCCAGCGTTTTCCCTGGTGTCACATCCGCCAAGAATTGGTCTCAGTAGTAAGGAGAAGGGTGTGATAGAGAGAGAAAGGCCGTCGTTAGTGTGGTGGTGGATTTGACGGCACAAGAGGGATCCATCGATCTTCGCAGAGGTTGCGAGGCCAACTGTACTCCCCCTTGCGTACCGTGGTTCTTACAGCCACAGGCCAACATATTCTGGGCCTCGAGCCAATCCATGAAGCGTTTGTCGGCCACCGCCAAGATGGCGAAGGATCGATTCGGCTCAATATGCCGTGGGTTGGGGGCGAGAGTCAGCGGGGGCTGTGCACGCGCTAAAGTTCTCATATGAGAAATGGGCCCGTTCGCGTCGACTGACATCATCTCTCATGACGGCGAACATCAACCTCGAGTGAAGGGAGTAGACCTTACTAGCAATCTTGCAAATACCGCAAACATGGCTACCTCGAAACCCAAACCGGCGCCCTTCTCTCCCGGCATTGGCAACCTTGCCGAGGAGCCGCCAGCTTACAACCCATCACCCTACCCCGACCCTTCCGAGATCCTCCCCCCATGCCGCCTCGTCCTCCACGGTCGCTTCGTCTACCCGCTGCTCTCCTCGGGCGAGCCCGACTCTGAACCACTCTACCAACTCTCCCGCGCCATCCACGTCCTCACCCGCGCGACCGACACAATCGAATTCGCGCGCCTCGACTTTCGCGTGAGAAACCCCACCTCGGCGGACGGCGGCGGGCCCTCGGTCTCGAAGCGCGCCAAGGATGTCTACGTGCTGCGCCACCAAGCCCCGCTGCTTTATGCCGGAATCCCCTTCTCGGCGCGGCTGCTACCGCAATCGCGCAAGACCGTTGGTGAGGTGTCCATCGAGAAGAGCCCCGTATTTCGGCACGGCTACCGTGCCATGAGCGTGATTTCCGAGGAGGAGAGGGTGGCGGTGGAGAGGAAAGGGGGGACGGTGAAGACGGGAGAGTATCATTTCATCATGAGGGAGGATAAGGGCGGGATGTGGCTCTGGAAGAATCCTGCGGGGACGTTGGTGGCGAAGCAGACGCGCGAGGATCCGGCAGTGGCGGACGATGAGGCCGTGTATGTGTTGGAAGTCCTGGTGCCGCTATCGAGGCGGCTGCGGGATGCGCTGGTGGCTCTGTGGTGTTTGTGGATGTGGCATATTCATATTGAGAAGTCTACCCCTAGGAAGACGTGGGAGGATCGTGAGTACTCAATCCTCGATTCGGTGGCGTTTGGGAGAGAGCGTTGAATACTGACAAGCGCCAGGGAAACGAATTCTTCACCAACGACGGCAGTACGTTTCTCGAGGTCTGCCGATGATCAGTTAGATGATGCGTTACATTCATGCCGACCATGCCAGTGTTCGTGCCCTCACAAGAACGCATATGTCAGTTTACGAATTTGCGATTGTTTTCATAGCTCTTCCAAAAAGCACTCAATGATGCATCATGCCTGATTTGTTCCTACTCCGTCTGTAGCGCCCTGCGTAACCGATTTTCCAACCGCCTCACGCTCTCCTGCGTCGTCTTCTGGCCCGTCATGAGGTACAGAGTGTTGCCCAACACACGGGTGTGGACACTCCATCTGCTCTCGTCCCCCGACTCCGATCCCCGAAGCAGGGCAGCCTGGATGTCCTTCGCGGCGCTGCCTTGATATCCCTGGGTGCCATCCACGCTGGCAAGTCGGATGGCCAGAACAGTCCCGAGCGCCCAGACTCCGTCCACATAGCTCGTTGGCAGCCGGCTGAGCCAGAGGATAAACTCTGGGTTCCAGACCGACCAGGTGATGTCTCTATGACCCGTCGTAGATTCGCCTTCCTGGCGTGCGGTTTGAGCCCAGGCCCAATCACCTCGCGCGTCCATCTTCTGCATCTCTCTGACGCTTTCGAGAGCAACCTGGCATCCTACGGCATGCGCGGTGTAGCTGTGGCCGTGCAGCAGGGCATCGCTCTTGTCATCGCTCTCGAACGCCTGGAAGATGCTCTCGGACGCGAGTGTTAGGCTGAGCGGAACCAGTCCGCCTGTCAGCAGCTTTGCGTGGACAGATATGTCGGGCTCGACGCCGAGGAAGGAGGCGGCGCTGAACCGGCCGAGGCGGTAGAGCCCGGTGAACACCTCGTCGAAGATGACGGGTAGGCCGGCCCAGCTTTCGCCGTCAGCTGGCTCGCCGTGTCCGCCGAACAGATGCTGGCTCTGACGAACGACTTTGACGAGTGTCCGTTGGAAGAGGGGGTCACTGGAGGCTTTTGTCAGTCTCGGCCCGTCCATGCCTAGAGGTGACGGCGGCACTTACACTAAAAGCATGCCGCCAGCACCAAGCACAATGGGCTCCATCATGAGAGCCCCCAACCTTCGCCCTTGGGCTGCCAGACTTTCCAGAGCGGCAGTGATAAACTGAACATATCCGCGCGCCTCACCTCTCGATTCTCGACTCTCGACATCAAAAATGGCAGAGAGCGAAAGGAACGGACCTGTGGCCTGAAGAGGCTTCATCTCGTCTGGTACATCCACCTCCCACAAGCCCCCACGGCACTGGACCGTCGGATAGTCCAGCCACGCCCCCTTCCCCTGGTACCACTCCACCTCCTGATTAAACACACACGGCTCCGAGCAGTCCATGGCGCCGATCGTATCCCCGTGATAACTTCCCCGCAGACCCAGCACCCCCACCCCCTCCCCATCATCACGCCAGCCATACCGGCGCCGGGCGGCGCGAAGCGCCATCTTGACAGCGACCTCGGTGCCGGTGCTGCCGTTGTCGGAGAAAAAGGTGCGCGTGAGGCGGGGGTTGGCCAGGCCCGCCAGCAGCGTCTCGGCCAGGGCTAGGGCGGGCTCGTGCACGGCTTCGGCAAACATGACGTGGCCGTAGCGGCCGGCGGCGTAGGCGGCGGATAGGGAGAGGTGGGGGTTGCCGTGGCCGAGACCTTGGGTCCACCAGGAGGCTGAACCGTCGAAGGATGGTTGGAGCAGGGCAGCAGAATCGGTGTGGCCGGGTTGGTAGGGTTCTTGGGGGGCGAGGGTCTGGAAATAGTCGCCTTGGGCCGAGTCAATGACGGTGATTTTGTCGGGGGTGAGGTGTTTCTGCTGCGTGAATGGGTACCAGATCTTTTTGGACGCTGTGGTGCTCATGGACTCGAGACGCGCGAGGCGGGACTGATGGCGGGTGTCCAGGTATCCCAGGGCCTCGCGCAAGCTGGCGCTCTGACTGCCGTTGTTGTAGTAGTTGGCCATTGCTAGCGCGTCTGCTGCATGGCTTTTCTCGCGCGCCGGTGGCTCGGGCACTGTCTTGACGGGGATGTTGTGCTTTTCTCCAAAATACTCAGCGAGATAGAGGTGGTTCTGGTACTTGTCCTCTTCGAAAAGGACTACGGTTTCGACGTCGTAGCCGCGCATCTTGAGCGACTCGAACGATGATATGGTCTGCGAGATGCCGCCAAGTTTGCTGTCTCCGACGAGGAGGACGGGCAACCGGAGAGGCATGTAGAGGTCCGCCTGGGTGGAACCAGACGGGGACGGGGAGTGGACGCCGCCCGCGGTCTCGACGAACAGCCATCCCGGGCCACGAGATGCCTCGGCAGCAGCGGACTTGGAGATCTCTGCCAAAAGGGCGTCGTCGGAAGGAACAAACTAGCGTTCGTGAAAAGGATGGTGAACAAGACATTGGTGGCAAGATAGGCCGCTTGAGGGGCGGCCGGGCTAAGACTGACCTTGTCAGAGACGCGGGCGGCAATATGCGGGCTGACAGCAAGATCATATTGGAAGAGGGTCTTGCTGGCAATCTCGGGCGCAAACCTCTGGAGGTGTCTTCTGGGGTTCAGTCGACGTGATCAGCTGGAACTCCATGGTTCAATGGGAGGAGTGAGCCGTCTGCACAGTCAACAAGACGCAAACACCTGTTAGCAGAGAAGAGGTTTTCGAGCTGATGAGGGGGCTCTCACACCGATCATCCGCATCGTTGAGCGCCCCTGTCGACACAGGCTTGAGAAAGGCAGTCCGCTCCTTGGGCCAGAAGCGGCGGGCGGCCTTGCAGAGGAGAGTGCTGATGACCGTCTTGCCGACCTCGGTGTTGGCGCCGTAGACCTGGTGGATGCGCAGCGAGCGCCACAGCAGGGAGCGGGCTGGCGGTGGTCTCGGCAGCATGCTTTTGTGTCTTGTGCCTGGAAGGTAGGTGGCTCGGGAGTCAGATGAGTGAGGT
>OUNM010003505.1_pt1 | contig 23830 bp, 20 predicted proteins | sample 1769961 | NCBI WGS metagenome assembly OUNM01 (sample SAMEA3914820, study PRJEB12502) | metagenome | biome: forest; material: soil | place: USA | collected 2012-03-12 | depth 0.3 m | reverse complement strand
CTTGGCAGTTCATTAACTTCATTTCTATGTGAGCCCCACCAAAATCTGTTAGAGTGGCTCACTCACTGATATGGCCCACTCACTGATAATCCACGTTAGCTTTAATCGTAATCGTAGGTTAGACTCAGCTATAAAGATGAGGCTGGTTACTCGGGGAGCGGAAATGAACATTTGCCTTTAGTCTTTGTAGTCGTAGGCCCTAGCATCATGTAAGAAGTCGACGAGAAAAGTGGCAAATCTAGGATCTGGAAAGGGACCCGACACGTGGCGATGTTCCGGAGTGTGGGTAGATGAAGGATAAGAAGGCCGTTTTGGTAATTGCCTGGAAATAGGGGCGGGCGACTCTGCAACAGATGCCGGTGAATCAGGAACGAAGGAAAGCGCGAACCTACCAGGCAGGCGGGAGATTGCCCGATGTTTTCTCGCGGGCCGCCTGTCCGGCGGTTCTGCAGTCACGCAGCGGCCCTGGCTTCCTCTTCCCCACAGCACACCCCTAAAATCATTCCAGGCGACCCGTCGTGTTTTCCCTCCCATGCCATACTTTTTACAATAGCCATTATTCACCACAATCAGGGCACGAACAAGACAGGACCAGGAGGCGAGGAACATCTGGACGTGACAGAGGACCTGGCTGCCGGGGCATGAGACCCGCCTCGCCGATATTCCACTCCAACGAGATACAGAGTTTCAAATTCGCTACTTCTCGCTCTAAAACGAAATCTGCGACGGGTTGTTCGTGCTCGTGTCCCCCACGAGGTTGACGAAAATCTGATCCAGCAAGGCCGGCACCTGCACGGCATTCAGGCCGGCCGCCTGCCTGACCGAGATGATGAGGCTCCCCGTGCCGGAGGCCGGCGCGGTAAAGGTCGCGCTGGCGTGCTCGTACACGGCGTAGTAGCGGCAGCCCGAGCTGTCGGCGTAGGTCTGGTTCTGGCACTGCGGGCAGACCGGACCCCAGGGGATGATGGTGGTGGCGCCCAGCGAGACCTTGTACTCGATGCCGAACGCGCCCGACCCGGTCCAGAAGTCGCAGGCGGTGCCGAGCCTATGGGTGTCAATGAGGTTCAGGATGCCCAAGGGGGGGTTTACTTACCGCACTGTGTACTGCGCCGACGGGCAGAGCGTGAGGTCCTGCGAGAGGGTCGACGTGCCGCCGACCACCGGATCGAAGGAGCATCGGCTAGTTGCGGGTCAGCGTTTGGCCAATCCGACTTTCATCACGAAACATACACTGAGCGCGGGTCGCCCCACGAGGTGCTCATATCCGACAGCGAGTAGCCCACAGCAGGGACGCATCCCGGGACGCCTGTCGGCACGGCAATCACCCACGGCCGGATGTCGATGTTCCGGCTGTCGGCCGCCGGCTGGCCGTAGAAGCTCGGGTTCTGGACCACCTGGCCGGACGGGCAGGCGGCCGGCGTGTACGTCGGGTTGGAGACTCCGTCGACACAGTAGCACGCGCTCGACAGGCGCTGCGGGCCGCACGTGGTCGGGACATAGGTCGGGGTCGGCGCGGCGGTGCCGTACAGCGCCCCGGTGTACGATTGGCAAAAGGTCACCGCGCTGGCGCTGTGCTGGCGCATCGCGTTGAGGCAGTTGTCGCCATTGCAAGTATTTGCTGCCGCGAAGGAGGCGAGGGTCGCGACGAGGAAGGCTGTCACAGGCGCCATGATTGCGACGGCCACTCAGCCAGAAACACTTATGAGGCGAGAAGAGAGCGGTCTGACTGGTCTGGTAGCACGAAATATGCTCACTCCGTGTTGCGACCCGGTCTTTGAACAGGACTCTCACAGGCTATATACTCGTTCTGTGATATCTCCCCGCCACCGGTGTCCACGTTTCCTGCATAAGCGGGCCGCTATTGACCGCTATCGACTCAGCTGAGCTCCTTCTGCTCATTCCGGAAGGTTGGATTACAGTACGCCGCCAATCGGGCTCATGAGTCGAACACGCCTCTGCAACGGCGGCTTCCGCCCCCAAATGTCAGCACCTGCCGAGGAACCAGGTGCTCGATTGACCTCGGAGCAACCCTCCGGGTTGATACTCGATGCTGAAGGATGGGGACCTGCCATGGTGTCGCGGATGGCTCCAGCTCAACCCAATCCTGCCGGCGAGATCGCGTTAACTCCGGACGGTTCCTGACAATCCACAAAATCCGCCCCTGGGGGCTGGGCGAGCCAGGGTGAGCGCTCGCTGCTTGTGGCTCACGCCCGCGCAACCCTACCCAAATAACGTTAGGGTTGGAAGCAAAGGCAGAAAGCTGTGATAGTGGCGCTGTGGCCCAGGACACAGCTACGGAAACTTCCGCGAAGAAAGTAAACGAGGCGCCTCGTATTGCTGTCTGTAGGTCGGTTGTCGGAATAGCCAACATTCAGCCCATCGGCGGGAGGCTGGGCGGTCTGGCTTGGCAGAATGTGAATGTGGTGTGCGAGCTGAAACAAGCAGACTGGAATGGGTGAATTTTGTAGGTGTTTGCAGCTGGTTCTTGCGAGTAAAAGTCCACGCCGAAGCTCATACAGAATGCCCGTGCTTGTTCCCCCCTGCTTCACCGGGCGAGCGGCAGAAGGAACTTTGGCCAGGGCCGAGCCTGAAAGTCCAGCACCGCCTTGGGTGCCCCACCATTTCTGCAGCCACCTCCACCAAGCCGCACCAAGCCCGCCTCATCGCGTCCTCACCGCCAAACCCCAGTCAAGTCCGCAAAACATTCGAGTTCGCATCGAGGTACGCCGCCGCGGCCGAGCGAAAGTCGTCGGTCAGAGTGCCCCCGTCCAGCAGCTGGAAGTTGAACAGCTGGCGGCCGGCAAACGTCCACTGGGGCCAGTTCTGCAGGACCCTGCTGGCGCTGCTGGTGCCCCCGGAATAATGGTTCGGGTCCCGGTTGTACACGAAATTGGCGTAGAAGCTCTGGATGGCCACGCTGGGATACGTCGGCAGCAGGCCGTAGAACACCTGCAGGAGGTCGCTGCCGTGGAACGTGCCTAGGATCGGCGTGCCGTACTGGAACGTGGCGAGGTACGACCACGCGGGCACAGTGGGGTTGTTGGTGGTGGCTGACTGCAGGAAGATGCGCCGCGACAGTGTCAGGGCCATGTCACCCAGCACGGCCGCGAGCCGCTTGAAGCCCGGGTACAGGTCGTTGAGGATGCCGGTTCGGAACGGCGAGCCGCAAACGACATACGGGTACGGATACGTATCGACGAGGCCCTGCACCTTTGCCCGCGTTGCCGTGGTGAAGATGACGCTGTTCAGGTACGTCACGAGCTTGTCGGTGTTGGTGATGTTGGTCTGGACGAGCGAGAAGAGCGTGCCCTCGTCCTCCTGGTCGCCGACGATCATAGGCACCGCGGCATACTTGCCCTGTCGGACCAGCTGGTCTGGGGTGTCGGTGAGCACCGCGCCGTCGGGTCGCGGTGGGTATGGGACGGCGACTGAGTTGTACGACATGAGACCGGGGACCGAATTGCTGGCAGCGACTACTCGATGTCAGCCGTCAATTCCTGGGCACCCCTGAGAGGCGCCATGCCGCGAGGGAAGACACGTTCGTGTTACTTACGGAACTGGGCATACGGCACCGTGCGCAGGCAGGCCAGCGTGTCGGGGGCCCCGGTGCATCCGGCCACGTCCACGACATGGTCGTACAGGGCCTGAGGTTTGGCGCTGTCGACCGGATTCGTGCGGGTGATGCTGCCGGAGTTCATGATGGCGGCGTGGAACAGCGGCTTGCTGCTGTACGTGTTGTCGCCGTCATAGAGAACCATCTGGTTGCAGACTGACGCAGCGCCGGCTGACTCGCCCCAGATTGTCACCCTATCGGGGTCGCCGCCAAAGGCCGCGATGTTGTCCGCCACCCACTGGAGCCCCATGCGTTGGTCGAGAAGCCCGAGGTTCGTCGAGCCGTCGGCCAGCACCTCCCTGCCGCCCAAGAAGCCAAAGGCGCCCAGCCGGTAGTTGACCGCGACCAAGATGTACGGCTTACCGAGGGTGACAGAGGCCGAAACCAGCGAGCTGCCGGAAGGCATCGAGTTGGAGCCGGTCTACGCGCTGGTCAGCGGCCACCCTGAGACACCGAGAACGAGACTGACGAGATAACCGCCCCCGTAGATCCAGAACAGAACTGGCAGCTGTGAGCTCGCCGTGGCGCCAGTCGGGCGAATGACGTTGATGTTCAGGCAGTCTTCGCTGCTGTTTCCGGGGCTCTGGAACAAAGGCAGGCTGTCGATGATATTGAGCACGGATGAGGGCAAGATCAGAGGCAAAACGCTGGAATTCTGCGAGTACTGCGGGCAGGACGGAGCAGTCCCTGAGGCATCGAAGACGCCGAGGGACGCAGTGCCCCTGACCGGGGGCTTGAGTCGAAGGGGGCCGACCGGGGGGTCCGCAAAGGGGATGCCATTGAAGGACTGGGTGCCGATGCCACTGGCGCCGACGCGATGGTGCCCGTCGAGATGACGACGGTGGGTGCCGTGCGCTTCTCGAGGACGTTGGTCGGCTGCTCCGAGGGCGCTGCGGCGGCCCGGCCGAGGAGCGCTGCGACGAGCAGCTTGCTGGCGATCTTCATGGCGGTTGTTCAGATCGGCAGCAGAGAAGGATGACAAGTCGCGGTTGCTGGTTCTGTTGTTCCGGGGTGGAAGGCGGCGAACTCATGTAGAAGTCCTGGCTCGCCGGCACCACTCGACCGGAGACACCTAGCTTCATTCGTCGACTGTCAGTCCACGTTCTCGCCCATGTAGGACCGTGGCTTACCCGAGCATTAGCAGGGCGCTGTTGGTCGAGGTGGTGAAAATGGGGGATACAGATGACTGGGCAGAAAGCCCAGTCTAGGTACCTAGTGTGTACCAGGCAAGATGGCTTGGAGGCGGATCTTGAGATTGCCGTCGCCGCGAGCCAACAACCGTCACCGCTTGCAGATTCAACGGAACCGAACTACAACCAGGTCACATCCGAAGCGACAACCGTGGCCCTTTGCTTCAAGATAATCGAACCACTACGAACAAGTATTATCCATGGTCACGGAAGCGGCAAAGGGTCGACAACGGACTCTGGAAGGCACCATGGCACGCACCTGAATCCAATTGGGTGTGGTCCTGAAGGGCGCTCCCCACCAGAAAGCTTCCCTGCATCACATAAAATACAGCAGTTCCATCAGCTCTCCTTCAGGACCGAGCAACGCCACCAAGTGATTGAGGGTGGTTGCTTGAGATTCAGGGGTTGCCTCGTCGCCCATGCATCCGCCTCTCCACGGCTTGGCCAGAAGACTGGGAGAAGGGCAATGGTCCGGCAGGAATCGAGCCCGGGGAGGAATGCTGCTCCCTCATTGGCTTCATGCCTAAGATCCTGGAAATTCTGGAGAGGAAAGCCGGAGTCTTCTTCATGCCCAGCCATCCTGGGCGAGGAGAAATCCGGAGTGGAATGCCGATTGCTTGTGGATTGTCGGTGAATGCCAACGACGGCCGGCCGCTCGGGGCCTCATTCCAGGTACGAGGGATTGCTGGCGCCCCACCATCTCTACAGCCAGCATCCTTTCCTCCCCTCGCACCCCACAACACCAAGAACTCGGGCATATACATCGCGGTCTCCCTCCCATTCCCCCAACTCATCCTCAACCTGAACACAATTCAACGCCGGCCAAAATCGACAATACTGGCTCGATTGTTACATCATTGATCCTGCGACGAACCGGTCCATCCGTTGTCCCGCCGCGCGTTCGTCCGGAACCGGCGTGCAGCGGAGCCGCGCCGCGGGTCGGCATCCCGGCACGAAACGGGGCCCTGACGATGATGATATCATGGGTGTGGACGCCATCGGAACTTTTCCATAAAGAATTGCGGGACGACAGCTTGACAATGGCTGCCGACTGTGGCCTCGATGATCGATGCCCGCCCACGACCCGATCCGCCAGCGCCGGCGAGACGTCCGGCGGCTACGTACCACAGCCATCAATTGCCCAGTCGGGCCGCATCGTGCTGGCCTCGCCGATGCCGTGACATCATGCGTACGAAGCCGTGAGGACAAGGAGAGGCCATCCGCCCAGCGGATAAGAAGGAATGGGGGTTGGTTTACCTGCCCCCGAGCCTGATCCGGGTCCTCACCACTCGCAGTCCGCTACTCCTCACCACAATTGCGCACGCTGCGGTTTTCTGGCTCGCGGGCCTCTTGGTACTGGCGAGCAACGTTCGAGGTGTTCCCCTTGTGCTGGATCCCACGACGACCCTCTCCGAGCAGGCCACGGGCCCCTCGCCCTTTGTCATCTCGGCCCAGAACGTGACCTCCCACGGCTCCTTCACCGGACCGTCGCCCACGGTTACGGGCGCGCTGTCGACCAGCGTCCTGGCGACTTCGCTCGCGCCGGCGCCGCCCCCTCCGCAGCTAGCAAACTACTCGTCCGACGGCCAGCTGCACGGTCCGGAGCCGCTGCCGTTCACGCCCAGCGGCGGCCTCGGCACCAACGGCTCGCTCCCCATCTACAAGCCGGCCAGCGACTTTGACTACCAGTCGCTCGCCCTGGCGCTGTACCACGAGTGGATTGAGCTGGACCTCTTCCACTGGGGCCTGGCGAACTTCTCGGACGCCGAATTCGACGCCTGGAACATCACCGCCAACGACCGCTTCCTCATCCAGCACATGGCCGACCAGGAGCTCGGCCACGCCTCGGTGCTGGCCAACATGCTCGGGCCTTCGGCGCCGAAGCAGTGCACCTACAACTACCCCGTCTCCAACGTGCGCGAGTACATCGACTTCAACCAGAAGCTGACGCGCTGGGCGGAAGCCGGCGTGTACGGGTTCCTGCCGCACCTCAACTCGGGCCCGGCCGCGCAGATGCTGCTGCAGTCCATCACCATCGAGGCGCGGCAGCAGCTCATCTTCCGGCAGTTCGGCGGGCAGTTCCCAATGCCCGAGTGGCACACGCCGGGGATCCCGCAGAGCTGGGCCTGGACGCTGATCGCGCCCTACATCAGCTCGTGCCCCCGCAACCAGACGCGCATGGTCTGGCAGAACTTTCCCGCGCTGTACATCCTCAACCAGCCGAACCCGGCGCGGCTCAACCCCAACGCGGTGTGGAACGAGACGACGGGCGGCTACGCCAACACGCTCTCGACGCAGTCCATCTCGCGCAACCAGCTGTGCGTCAACTCGACCAACGCGACGCAGGCGTGCCCGCCGTCCATCGCGGCGCGGAACCTCACGATCCCGCTGTCGTACCCGGGCCGGCAGGTGTTTCTCCACTGGGACGCGCCGGGCAAGGCGGTCGGGCCCAACGGCAGCTACGTGACGTCGACCAACGTCAAGGAGCCGCGGTTCGCCGCGTGGCTGTCGCAGCTCAACGTCACGTACTCGCCGCTGCGCAACGTCAGCGCCCAGGCCCGCACGGCGTACACGTTCCAGCCGAATGTGTCGACGTGGATTGGCGATCCCGCGATCAACGGGACCATGTTCCTGGCGCTGACGGACCTGGACGTGCCGGTGACGCCGTACAATGTGAGCGCCATCAACCCGCACGTGGCGGCGTTGGCGGTGTACCAGGCGGGTTAGAGTGGACGGACTGGGTTGAAGGGACTGTTGCCATAATGTATCTCTTGACACCCATCTGAGGCGCGCGAGAAGGCGGGAGGGAAGGAGTAAAAGGTCCGAACAGAGTAATTCTAGATTTGCTGAACATGTCACTGAAGCTGATGGATGCCATGCTTGAATGTTGCAATACCAGCCAGAGATTGCAACTGCAAATCTTCAGGCACACTGCACTTCAAGGCAACGCTGCCCGCCATCTTTTTCATGCCTTCGCCTCCTTCCCGGCCCGGGGCACCAGCATCTCCATCCAGCAACCAAAAGTCCAAACGGCCAACGCGGAGAAAGAAAGTAAGCACTGTCCCAGACGACGTTGCAATTGTCCCTGTCCAAGGATCCAGCCATACCCAGCTCGGGCATTTCTCCGCGATTGGGCGATCTAACCAGGGGAATGCGGGGTGCGCGAGTCGTGTAGAGCCACTGGCAAGATGTCCTGGTCGACCTGGCGACTTTCGTCGAAACGGAAGGTTGCATTTTCTTTCAGAGAGCGGAGAGCCGGATGAGAGCCAAGCCCGGCCTCACAGCTCACGGCTCACGGCTCAGGCGGGTCAGGCTCGCTGAAGCGGCGCACAAGACCGCCCGTCTTACTCCCTGATCTTCACCCAGCTCACGCCTGCTCCGGCTCAGGGGTATGATCGTTGAGTACAAGTATCGGGTCTGCTGGACGATGACAGCATCCCAGCAAGAAGGACAGACAAGACTGGATTTCCATTCACTCGAACTCAGCGCCATGCATCTCTTGACCACGCTCGCTCTCCTGGCCGCCACCGCCGCGGCCATCCCGACAGAGCCGCAGTCGGGCGAGATGAACTTTGTGGCGGTGTGTTATCCTTGGATGGCCATATGGTACCAGTGACGCTCACCGATTGGCGTAGAAACGGTCGACTTGCGCTGTCGAGTTTCCCCGTCAGTACCTGCCCACCACTTCCGACCGCTCTGCGCCTCACTGACACAGCAATAGAGGGATGTGTGAGTGTCTGCTGCAAGCAAGCCGGGGGATGCAGCTTTCTCAACTGCGGCTCTTCCTACGTACGTGCCCGTCTCGGGAAACGGGCTCTGACTGACACGCGCAGTGCCATTACTTCAACGTCGGCCAGCCCGAGTGCATCTGCAAGTGTCACTACGGTTGATTTCATGATTTTGGCGGATATTGGTCTTGGGCAACTCTTAGCCATCCCTCCAGTTGCCAGAATCCGGAGACACCACGCCGCCAAATCAGGTGTGGATGCCAAAACAAGACAAAGCTTGGGAATATTTGTTGCCATTGAACCATTGCTTGCTTCACACGCTCAACTACCTTATGTACCTTACTCAACAAACTGGTTATCCCAATCGCTCCACCCCGCTGCCCACCCTCAGCAGAACTTGCTAGACGTCACCCAGTTGCACATGGTCGTGCCGACACAGGCACAGCACTTGCACGCCTGCCAGCGGTTAGCTCGTGCCTCCATTTATCCAGCATCAACTCACCCTCGCTTTCCGCTCCGTGTCGTTGGCCCCGTCGATGCACTGCAGCGTGCGCGTGTTCCAGCGGAACTGGTTGTAGCAGGCGCTCGGGTTGACCACGGCCGCGCACTCGTCGGTCCTGAGCAGCGCGCGCGTGCATGCTGGGTACGTCTGGCCCAGGACGGCCGGGACGAAGAGGGCGATGAGCGCGATGGGCTGCATGGCGAAGGATGCAAGTCAGCTTGAGGCAATGGTTCCAGAACGATGCTCCCGCATCCCAAGTACCGAGAGCCTGGTATATCAAGGCCGGTGGGCCCACGCCGCGGAGGATGTACCGACTCCACGTGTTGATGATGTCCCACACGCCGCGCCGGGGGCGACATTAGGCGGCGACTTCCGCGTCAATCGGCTGTTTGCCATTGATTAACAACATCCAAATAGAGTTGCCCGCCCTGTTCATCCAGCGCCAGGTCATGCCGGCAGAGGCAAAAACCACCCGTCTACCGAGGAGAGGTCATCGGGCCTGCTCAAGACGGACCTCGACACGACTGGATAGACACGACCACAAGCCTGACCCGGTTCATTGCCACGACCCCCTCTCATCCGGCGGCCACCCGTTTCTTCGGGATACAAGAAAATGACCCTTGTCATTGGTGGATATGGGCTCTTGAAATGAAGGGATATTGGACAAGACGCGGTTCGGTTCTCGGAACGGGCTGCGAAATTCGCTTCCCAGCCCGGCACAGTCCCGTGTCATCTCTGTCATCCAGCCGGCATTTGCCCTCGCGGCTTTCCGCCATGCGCCTTGGTCGGCTCTGACTGCCATAAGTCACCATCTTGGGTCTCCGTTGTCCTCGAGATCCACGACTGACTTCCTCCAGCCCACTCTCATCGACGACAGGAAAATGAAGCTACACGCCGTCGCGGCCGCCCTCGGGCTCGTCGCCCCTACCAGCGCCCTGCTCCGGTTTGGCTGCGCCCGTCTGACCATCCAGCGCCTTGATCCGCTGGTGAACCCGGGCCAGAACCCGTCGGCCCATCTGCATCAGATCATCGGAGGGGTAGGCCGTCCGTCCGCGCCGAAAGAGCCCAGCTGACCGTCAGAACTCGTTCAACGTGTCGATGCCGCACCCCGAGCACGACCTCGTCACCCAGTCGACCTGCACGAGCTGCCAGTTCACCGAGGACTTCTCCAACTACTGGACTGCCGTGCTGTACTTCCGCGCCCGCAACGGCACCTACAAGCGGGTCCCGCAGATTGCTCAGGCGGGCATGGAGGGCACGCAGGGCGGCATGGTAAGCCGTTTGTCTCTTTTCAACACCCTCGCTGACTTTCAGGTCGTCTACTACATGTCCGACGCCCTCTTCGACACGGCGCAGCGCTCGACCGTGACGGCCTTCAAGCCCGGCTTCCGCATGCTCATCGGCGACCCGACGTACAACAACCGCGACGAGGCCCGCGACTTCCGCCAGCTGACCTACACGTGCATGGCGGACCAGTCGTCGCGCACGCCCGAGAGCATCGGCTTCCCCAAGACGCCCTGCAAGCTCGGCATCATGGCGAACCACCGGTTCCCGACCTGCTGGGACGGCGTCAACCTCGACACGCCCAACCACCGCGACCACGTGACGTACCCCGAGTCGGGCACCTTTGAGAGCGGCGGCCCCTGCCCGGCGACGCACCCCGTCAAGATCCCGCAGATCCTGCTCGAGACCGTGTGGGACACGTCGGCGTTCAACAAGAAGGAGGACTGGCCCGCCGACGGCAGCCAGCCGTTTGTGTGGTCCAACGGCGACAGCACCGGCTTCGGCTCGCACGCCGATTACGTGTTCGGCTGGAAGGCCGACTCGCTGCAGAAGGCCATGGACGGCCACACGTACGTGTCGGCGCCGACGCTCAAGACGCAGAGCATCGCCGAGCAGAACAAGTGCGTCGCCAAGGACATGGTGCGGGAGAATTTTGACGGCTGTAAGTGGAGTGTGTGGCTGACAACCCGCTTGATGCTGACGAGTCTGCAGGGCTGACGGAGCTGCCGGGTGGAGCGATGGCCATGTAGGTGGTTGGAGCTGTGAGCTGGGGTCTATTGCGTTGATTTTGCTGTCTTTGGCTTGTGCTTGTTGTACTTCTTGGATTCTCAGTCTCAAAGAGTCTTGTTTCCCAACATAGGGGGTGACATGCCCCACTCGATCCTGCTCCAGTACTTCTTGAGCCTTTGAATCTCTCACTAGATAGGACGAGCTTTGTGTATCAAGTTGTTGAATTGCAAAGGATGAATAACATGCCCGACGCAAATGCTCAACAACCATGCCCTAATCGTGGAGAAGAGCAAGGCTCTCCCTAACAGCTGCACGGCAACGAGCTCGTGAGCCATAGAAATACAACAGTTTATCCCACATTGAGAGAACAAATACCACACGTTGTGAGAATACTGTCAGAGCTCCCTTGATTCCATGTAAGAGGAGTGCTCCCGGGCTGCACACCGCCACGCCCCATCGTTACCCCTGACCCCGTCAACACCACGACAGCCTCGCAGACGCGCCCCCGGCGACACAATCATCGACGACCTCATCGCCGAGATCCGCCTAACAAGGACTAGCCCCAAAAATGCCGGTTGGCAAGAAGATTCTGGTCAGCTCAGTTTCTTTCCTGCTCGAGAATTTCCCAAAACAAAGGCGGCCTTCTCTCTCACGACCCAGAAAACCGCAACGGCGACCACAACAGCGACCACGACAGCGACCGTGACAGCGACGACGAAGGCCTTTTTCTTCATCAACAACTTCGTAAGTTTGATTTATTTTGTGCTCATGTAACCTCGTCGCTGTAGACGAGCTGAAGGACGCCGCCCTCGTTGGCCTGCTCGCCGTCGCGGCAGATTCAACCACGGTCGGGATTTGCGCGACTGTGGCGATGGCGCTCATCATCGACGACGGGACACTGCGGCAGCGCTCATCATCGACGACTCGGGACACTGCTAACACTTTACTAGAAGTCTCCTCCGCTCTCTGACCTCGCCAAGATGGCCACCAACGGTAAGCCTCAAACTTGATGACCGACAGCGACAGGAGCTGACGATTCTTTCAGTCCCCTCCTCCGCTGCCGCCGACGCGGATACCAACTGTGAGTCAGCCCGACCCGATCACCCACAAAGACTCACTGAACTGACACCTTTGTTGCAGTCACCTCGTTTGCCTCTCCTACTCTCTTGGATGCGGCCAGCAGCCCGACCGTGCCGTTCAACCCGGACAGGCCCTTTGGGATCGGTTGTAAGCAAATCACGAGGTTCGGCAGGTCTCAGCGTACCTGACACTTCCTTACAGCTCCCGGCTTCCCGATCGACCCTCGCCTCGCTCCAGTACGTCTCTCTGAGCTCGGTTGCAGCTGTCACGTTGATCTTGATGCTTATCTCCATACCCAGCAGTACTCGCCGTATCCAGTGGATGCTGATGCCGCGCCTCCAACCATCGTCGATCCAGCCACGGCAGACGTCGACATGTCTCTTCCTCCGGTTGCCGCGGTCGCCAGCCCGTCTATCTCCGCTACGCAGGTGTGTGGTTGTGTCAAATCCTCTTTGCTGCAGCGTGCTAACGACAAGGACAACAAGACTCTTGGTCGGTCTGCGATGCCCTCCTCCTCTTTCGTCTCGCCTGCCGCGCCTCCCGCCTCATTCATCTCGCCTGACATGGCCCCAGCAGCTTCCATCTCGCCTGCCGGTGTAAGCTCACCAAGAACACTTGTTACGTCAGTGTGCTAATAGTGGCGTGATCAGTTCTATACTCAAGGTCAAGCGTCGCTTTCTCGACGTATGGCCCCTACCTTTTTCTCGGCTGCCACCGTGAGCGCGACTTCTGTTCAGGTCAACAACCAAGATCAAGCTGTTGCGGCCTCTCGTTCTTTCTTCTCAACCGGCACTGTGAGCACACTCGGAAACGTGAGCTGTGCCAGTGCTAACAGCGACCAGCCATATCAAGATCAGATCTCTCCTGCCGATATCCCCATGGTAAGCCACAGCTCCTGTCTCAAGTCATCAGGGCCGGTGTTAACACATGCCCAGGACGGTCACAACTACCCTGGTCCTCGCTCTCTCAGCTCGGGCGGTGCTCCTGCTTCTCCTCGTCTCGTATGTGCAGCTCCGACCACAAAAGCTGAAGCATCCTTTGCTAACTCTCATTACCAACAGTTCCCGCATCAATATCAGCAGTTTGCGTCCCAGGACCACCAGTTCTGGCCTCAGGACCAGTACCAGAACCAGCACCAGGTTCAGTACCTGGGCGACTATGTATGTGGCACAGCGAGTGGATGTATCAGCTGCTAACATGCTGCAGAACGACCAAGTCGACGACGAAGAGCTGCCCGCTTCTGTACGTCGCCCCGCACACCATTCACGCATGTCACTGACCAACCCATCTTAGGCCTTCGTGTACCCGGCTCCTCCTCTGCGCTTCCCGTCTGGCGGCCACGCGACGGCGGCTGCCCACCCCGGTCGCGTCCTCCCTCGCCCCTCTCCGTCCGTCGACGAGGTACGTGCAAAGAACATGCCTTGACTCCCGTCGCCGCTCTTGTGATCTGCAAGTCGGCTCCCGTCGCCGCTCTTGTGATCTGCAAGTCGGCTCCCGTCGCCGCTTGTGTGATCTCAACCCTGCTCCCGTCGCCGCTTGTGTGATCTGCAAGTTGACTCTCCTCGCCGCTCATGTGATCTGCACCTCGCTCTCCTCACTGCTCAATCCATATGCTAGACAGCTGACAATGACTCCTAGACTCAAGAAATTGCTGCGGCTTCTCTCGCAGCCTTTGGCTCTGTGAGTTTCTCCATGTGCTTCTGTCTAAACCCGCTGACAAGCCCTAGCATGACAATTTCTCGAGCCTGCTTGCCGCCGCGCCTCCGGACTTTGTATGTGGCTTCAGACGACCCCTATCGCAAGCGTCCTACTAACAATGACACGCAGCAATTCAACGACTATAACGGCTCGGTCGTGTCGGGTGGCGTATGTCTTTCGTCTGATGTCGTGTCCTAGGCGTGAACTTGGCTGACAGATCATGTAGAACAACGACTATGGCATGGGCGCTTCGGTGACATTTGCGGCTCCCGTCGCTGCCCCAGTCGCCGCCCCCGTTGCCGCTGCGCGCCGTGGTCGTGGTGGGAGTCGGGCTGCTGGTGGTCGTCGTCCCGCTCGTCCTGCCGCCGGTCCCGCCGCCGCAGCTGCTGCTGTACGTTCCCTTTGTCGCGCATCTTCTTTTGCCGCGTCTTCCCCGCTGCATCGAAACTTTCAAGGTTCCTAACACGCTACAGCCTCCTGCGCCACAAGGCCCTCTGCCGCCTGCCCCGCCTGCTGCGCCTGCTGCGCCCAACAACTGGGCCAGGTTGGTTGCGCTCCCGGGGTCGGTGGCGCCGCTGCCGTCGTCTCCTGTCCTGGCGTCGGTGGCTCCCGCGGTGCGTTCATCACCCGTCATCACTCGTAAAGGGTGTACTCATAAAGGGTTTCTTTTTGTTTGCTAACCCCTCGCAGCCTGTTCTTCTGTCCGACGAGCCGGAGTCGGCCGGGCTTCCCTGGCGCGACTACCGCGGGTTGGACCCGACGCCGCCCGACGTTGAGCCCAGATGTGAGTGCTTTTTTTCCTTGAGCGTGAACTTTCGGATGGCGCAAAGCACACGTCGGCTGCTCAGCCGAGACATTTTCCCCACGATCACAGAGGCACATTTGCCAACTTGGGCTTTCATTTTGCAAGTACGGCATCCGTCGTATGGCGATCTGTGCGTGCGAATGGGTTCTCTCCTGCACCTCACCTCATCACAAGTCACGCTGTGCGAGTCTCGAATTCAGACCCGCCATCTTCACAAAGAACTTGGGAGCAATTTAGGTTTGTTGTCTTGCAAGAACTCTTCTTCTTAAGAACAAAAACAAACGAGCCGAGTGGCTTTTGGACTTTGGTTGGCGCTGGTTCCTGAGTTCCTGGTCTTTCTTGATTCGCAGGCCGTGCAACAACGGACCGTCGAGCCAGGAAGTTTCAGTGGACAATGGAACACAGATCCAATTATCCATGGTCTCTGGGTTTGCTACCTAAGGTTGTTTCCTGCACCCTCCCGTTCCCGCCACATCCTCTCCTCTCACCGTGGTTCCCACCCTCACTACAGACTCCTTCTCGTACCTTGCCAATACTTTCCGCTGCCTCACTCATCCCCCTCGTGCAGCATCCCCGTCGCTGCCTTTCCTCGTCGCTGCCTTTCCCGTCGCTGCCTTTCCCGTCGCTGCCTTTCCCGTCGCTGCCTTTCCCGTCGCTGCCTTTCCCGTCGCTGCCTTTCCTGTCGCTGCCTGCTCCCGTTGACGCTCGTAACCCTCCGCGAGAACCCAAAGCTAACTGCTCGACCCCCGCGGTCACGACAGACTGGGCCAAAATATACAACCGGGCCAACTCGGCCATTAAGGACGCCCGCGGCTTCGACGCCGACAACTCTAAGTGGGCCCTGGAGGCTGGCGTCACGCGTCAGCTCTCTTACGAGAAGCTGGCGCGGGACGTCGCGGGCTCGCTGGAGGCGACGGCGGCGGGGAAGCGGGCGGCGAAGCGGGAGGCCCTCCGCGCCGGCAGTGCGGGCTGGACGCCCAACACGGACATCGTCCGTGCGCTGGCGCGGAGGGGCATCTTCATCGCCAAGTCGACCTGGCCGGGCGCGGGAACGGGAGTGTTCACCAGGCAGCGGGCGGCCGATCCGGCCGTCGGCTGGACCTGGTGGACGAACGGGATTTGAGGGGGGGGGCTGGGATGGTTGGGTTCTTTGTTCTTTGTTTTGTTATTATTTGTTGATGAAATATGTATGGGGTAATGACAAGCTGGCCACTCTCCTCTGTGACATGCTAATAGTGAATGTGGTTGAGAGAATTATGCAGGGCCGGCAGTGAAGAGTTTCCTTGTTGCAGGCCACACTCCACTGTCTACTTTACTCTTCCCTCAAGCAGACGAAAATTCCTTTCCAGCTTGTGCTGCTTCCATGTCCGACTAGGAACACGCCACCGTCTTTCCACTCAGCCTGTCAGAAGCATTCAAGACCCAGACGATTGCCTTATCGAGGCACAATGGACAGACTCTCCAACCTGAATGGAGCCACGGGCATAACTTGCATACCAAACAGCCTTCTCACCCCATTGTGCAGCGGAAGACGCGGGATAGGAACCAAGCCTTAAATTAAACCTATCCTGGACCCAACTCCCCCTCCTCGACATATGATGCTCCCGCCAACCCCGTCTACTCGTCATAAAACACCAAACACCTTACCTCGATGCTCTCCCGCCCCCTCGCCCCGGCCGGCGTCGCCGGGTCTATAAACGCCGTGTGCGGGGTCAGCGCCGCCACGCCCTTCCTCCCGCCGGGCTTCCCCTCGCCCCAGCTGTCAAAACACTTGATGAACATGGCCTCGTCGGGCGTCATGTCCTTGACATAATAAAACTTGTGCGCGTCACTCGGCAGCACGCCGTACGTCTCGCCCTTGACCTCGTAGCCCTCGGTGCTGGACGCCGTGGACAGGTCCGGCAGGACCTCTTTGCCCCGATCGTCGTCGACGCCGTCGGCCCGGTTGGCAATGGGATACAGCAGGTCCACCGGGACGAGGTCGGCCGGGGTGGTGCTGCGCCAGTCGACGACGGCCAGGGGGAAGTCGTTCGCCGGGTGCGAGATGGGCCGCCACACGTTGATCAGCTGGTGGCGCTTTTGCAGGAGGGCGTCCACCTCGGCCGGGGGCAGGTCGATGTGGCGGCGCACGCGGGCGGCGGCGGCCGAGGGGGTCTGGTCGACGTGGACTTGCTGGACGGGCTGCCGCGCCGACGTCGGGTCGTGCTTGCGGATGGTGTGGTCGAAGATCGTCACGCGGGAGACGCCGGGGAGTTTGGCACGGAGGAGGGCCTCAACCTCGGGGTAGTACGAGGCGCGGACGGCCGCGTCGGACGGGAAGGTCTTGGTTTCTGCGGGGGCGTGGTGCACGGCGAAGCCGGCGACGTCGATATCAGAGCCAAACGGGCCCGGCTCGAGGTCGCGGATGTTGGCGACGGTGCGCTGGCGGGTGGTGGAGGTGTACGAGTTGGCCGAGATGTCGACCTTGGCCCAAGGTTTGGCCGAGGGGTTGATGGAGGCGGGGTCGAGGTAGCGGAACTCCCCTGTGGTCGTCATTTTCAACAGAAAGTGAGAGGAATGAAGATGCCGAGACGAAACAGGATGAGATGGAATCAGATGCGCATGAGATATGTGTGAGGTGCCAATTCCTGATGAAGTTGCGGCCGTCTTAAATCCTCGGGAGATGCGCCCTGCCAGCGACCACATTGGAGATTAGTAATTGCAGTGGGTGGAGGAAGCCGGAAGCAGCCGCCAAGAATGAGGTGATCAAACAATCCAGCGGGCAAATGAACCCACGTCAGTGGTCACACGCTGACATACCACAGTAGGCACGGAGCACGACGAAGAGGTCGGCGCAACGGGACTGGCGGATGGGCTCTAAGTACGGGAGTGCAACGGAACGAGTAATCAGCTCAAGATGCATTTTTAGCGGTGCGATTTATAATGCAGAACACCTCCCGTTCTTTACACTGAGTACAGGAACAACCATCTCCCGACCGAACGCCGCAAACCCGCCAACCAGAACCGCCAACCCTCGACATTGACATCATGAACCCTAACTGTCAAAAATCGGCCCGTACGCCGCAATCCCCCGCGTTTCCAACCCAAACACCAGCCCCCGGGTCACGGCCGGATTGCTAATCACACACACCGCGTCCGCCCCAAACTCCCGGTACAACCGCAGCACCACGGGCAGCATGTCCACCCTGCCGCTCACCGATGTGTCAATGACGACCGGATCCGCGTCCATCCGCCGCACCAGGTCCAGCGTCCGCTGCCCGTACGTCTTGAGCGGGCTCTTGGTCTGCCACACGACGCGGATCGCGGGCCGCCGCGCGTCCTCGATGAACGACAGGCACGGCCCGATCCCGGACCCCGTCGTCACGACGATGATGCGCTCAAACATGCGCAGCACGTAGCCGAACCCGTACGTCGGCACGCCCCGCTTCCAGAGGTACCGCGGCGGCTCGGCGATGGCCCCGCGCGTCCAGTCGCCCGCCTTGGACACGAGGCACGAGAACTTGGTGTCGCCGCCAAAGCCCGCCGAGTCGAACTGGTCGGTGAAGCTCGCAAAGCTGTGCCAGTCGGCCAGCGGGTGGCGCGCCACGCTGATGCCCTGGCCGAAGCGGACGGTCGTGTGCGCAAAGTGCAGGCGCACCGCGTGCGGGGAGAGGGGCTCCGGGACGACGGGGACGCGGCGGAGCAGCAGCCAGGGGTGCACCGTGGCCAGGGTCAGGACGATGAGGATCCAGAAGGCCGGGAGGTGGACGAGGAAGGAGGACAGCGAGGGCTCCTGCGAGGCGAGCAGGAAGATGAGCACCCAGAAGAGGGCCAGGATCAGCCAGTTGGCGAAGCGGTGCGTCAGCTCAAAGTAGTCGTGGTACTTGGCGCGGATGGCGGGGTGCGCGACGATGATGATGGCGAGCAGCAGCGCCAGGACGGACCAGATGAGAGCGAGCACCGCGATGGACTGCGGCGAGGGCTGGAAGCGGTACGTGTAGAGCCCCGCGAACCCGACGTACCACACGCACGAGGCCACGCCGGCGCCGCTGTGCACGCCGCCGAGGTGGAAAATCTTGCACGCGAGCCGCCGCAGCCGCATCGGGGCCGACCGCGGGACGGCGCCAAAGGTCAGAAACAGGCCGTTGACGACCAGCGGGTGGCGGCAGAGACCGCAGACGGCCAGGTTGACGGCCGAGGCGTTGACGAGGTCGAGTGGCGCGGCCCCCTTGGCCATGAGGATGACGAAAGCGATGGCGTTGCCGATGAAGGCCAGCGTGAAGAGCCGGCGGTAGACGTTGAGCGCCGAGTAGCGGACGAGGCCGAGGCGCTTTTGGGAGTGCTCGTCCTCATCCTGGGCCTCGAGGTCGGACGAGCTCGAGTGCGCGTGCCCCTTCTCCCTGGTGATGGAGGAAAGGGACGAGGCCGAGGTCTGTCGGGAGTGTGTGACAGACGCCGTCGACTCCGAGCAGGAGTCCTTCTCGTCGAGTGTCGAGGCCGTATCGGAAGACGCCGAGGACTCTGTGCGCGCGTGCATGCTGATGACGGTCTCAATGACCTCGTCCTTCGTTAATGGTTCCATGGCGAGGCTCTGCAGTAAGAATCGTGGTTTCCACCAAGCAACCAAGCATGCCAGCACTGGGAGCAACACTCGCCATATATTCGATGGGCATCGCCAGTCATTGTCCCCTCGCGGAGTTTCTCATACCTCCTGCCGGAGATCACCAAGCCCTCGAGCCGGTCAGATGGGGAGAGTGCCATCGAACCCCCTTTTGGGCCATCATCATCACACAGTCAGCCAATCGAGCGGTAACCGACGAGTGGCGGCCAGGTTTTCTATCTCGTGATGCGTGCCAGCGATGAATATCGCCGGCGATTCGCCCGGCGCATGCCCGAATCCTGTTTCTCTGCGGGCCGGGAGGGACGTCGGAGTTTCTTGGGCCTTGCCTCCGTTCCTCGGCGCGTTGTAGGAAAGTTTGCCGCTCCTCGAGCCAGCTCCCTCCTTCTTAATGGAGTTGGAATCGGCATGCTCGGAGTCGTGTATGCATGTTGCAACTGGATGCATAGAGCCGGGGCGCCAATCGGAGTTTACGTCCTAACCCACGCGGCCGGTTCGAGACATTCGATTCACATGTCTCCAGGCTCCGAGCACAATCGGATGTTAACACCGGTACCTGGGCGCGTCTCGGCTGTTCTCGTCCGGGAGGAACGAAAGCTGCGCAGTCGGGCCGGCCGTGGTGCTCTGTCGGTCGGCAGAGGCCTCTGCCAGCGAGACGGCCTGAAGTCAGGGCCGATAACTCAGCCTCACTGTAGCCGGGACCTGTGGAACGCTGCTCGACTGCATCGCCATAACCTGAGGAGAGCCGGTCTTTCTCCCAGTATGCGGTCTACGACCATGTTAGCAATGAGCGTCCGTGGATTTCGAGTCAAGGTTGCATCCTCGGCCCGGGATTTGGGCTCGGAGTGCGGACAAACTCCGGTCGTCGACGATCTGCGGGCTAGAATCCGGATCCCTTCTGGGACTGCCCCTCCTTGCTCTCGTCATACGAAATGGTGATATGACTCGTCACATCGCGTTGTTAGCTATGAGTGCGTGGTTGGATATGTTGGCAAACAGTCTGCGGGAGACGGCGGCATCGTTGTGGGACTGTGGGATAATCCGTATCCTGGCAGCCGCCTCAGCCCCCAGGAGGCCTGTACGACCCCTTCCCTAAGTACGCATGCGACTTTAGGGCGTGAGCAACCGCTTGACGCTCGGGTATGCAAATCGGTGAACTATTAAAGGTGATTCCATCGATTCCCTTACTCCTAGATTTGGCCTATGTTTGGTGCCCGGCATCCCAACCCATGAGCCCCGCTCAAGGGCCGGAGAGGCCATGGCCCAGCAACTCCGTGGGCTTGAATTTACGCCCACTGAACCATAACCTCGTCCTCCGCATCTTCTTCATACCTCTCATAAAGATCCTCACCAAGCCTGTAAGGCGCGGCCCACCAACTCTGCTCTGGCTCCTCCCCATTTGCATAGAGCCCTTCGTAGCGGTCCCCCAGGACAGAACGCTCGGCACGATCCTTGATTTCCTTCAACTTGGCTTTTATCCAGCCCGGAGTTTTGACGGAGGCTTCCGGTCTCAACTCCCACGGGTAAGGAAGGTGCGCATAAAACTTGGCGAGACCATCGTCCGCCAACGGCTTCACGGACTGCACGAGTTCCTTTTCGGCCTTCTCAATGACGTGGGCATCAGCGATGGTGATGGCATCGCGCAACAGGTCCGCCAAGCCGAAGGTCTCTCCTGCGACGATAAGTCGAAGGGTAAGTCCCGGGGCATTGATCTGTTCTCGGAGCCAGTCAACAGTTTTGTGCCAGTCTTGCATGGCAGGATGTCCTGCCTGCGGCCAGGTCTGGGGGAGATACCCAGGAAATACCAACTCCAGGAAACGGAGGTGGCGGAGGCAGTGGGCAGGGACGACATCTCGCAGAAACTGTGAGGCGGCGAGACGATCGATTGGGTACTCCTCGCAAGGGGCATACCTTTGAAGCTGTCCTCCCACGGATACGTAGTACGTGCCCGACGAGACGAATGGCACCACCCGACGAGGGTCAGAGTTGAAGTCATGGACGATGAACCGGTTGCCCCAGAAGAAAGCGATCTGGGAATCCCGACACAAGGTGCGGCAGATGAGAAACAGCGCAGGCCCGGGCGGGGCCCAGCACTGGCACATCATCGAAAAGGCGGCGTGGCGGCGGCGGCAGAAACAACCGACAAATGACCGGGGACCACGTGAGTTCCGGCAGCGAAAGAACTGGCGGAGGTGTCCTTCGGACGGCGGCATATCGATGGAACTGGTGTAGGCTTGGTCCTGTCTGCTCCATGTAACTTCCCTGTTCGGAGCGATGAGATCGGTGTACTCGAGGATCCGAAGGCGGAGCTCCCGGGGAAGGCTAGTGAGAGTGGCGAGGGTCCCAGCAGAGGGCTTGGAAGGGTACGGGATGCGGCATGCTTGTACGACGCCGTCCTGGGCTATTCGCTGGAGATTTACATCCGGTATCTTGCCAAGGCGTATGTGGCAGTCTCTCAGCTGCGGCATGGAACGGAGCGGCGTCGTGACAAGCGAGGCAATCTCGGGCGCTCGCTCATGGCGAGGGTCAATGTCGCAAACTAGGCCGAGCTCCAGGCGCCCGCTAGTAAGACTGGAAATAGAAGCAGCAGCCATGTTCCACCTGGCCAGCAATTCATAGGCCATGGCTAACTCGCGACCGGCGTTGCCGTCGGAGATGCTGTTGCGCTGGGAGTCTGACAGTGGGGCCAGCAGAGGGGGTTGGTGGAGGTCACTGTGATACACCTCACAGGCGCGGAAGCCCGACCTGAATGCCGTAAGAGGGCCCTCTATGCAGCAATTCTGATAACTGCCGGACTCGTAGTGTCTGTAGCGCGAGTCATCGTAGTGCTGGTGGCACGAGGCCTGGTTGAGAATGATGTTGAGGCTCGTCAGGGACGCGAGCGACGACGCAGTGAGCGCGCGCAGGGGCTGGAGGGGATCCGAACGGGAGGGATCGTAGTGGATGACGAATTTGTTGGTTGAGTAGAGAAGAGCAGCGGCCTCTGTGTAGATGACGCGGCAAGACAGGAGCAGGCCGTGGAAGTTGCTCGGCTTGCGCGCCAGGTCATCAGAGGTCGGGCGGCCATGGAGATCGAATCTGTGCGGGCATTCGCTGGACGATGCCAAGCCGACGAAACGATAAATACGACGCCGGATGGGCGCAGGGAGGCGCAGAAGTGGTGGCGATTCCTTCATTTCTTCCTTGTCCGCCATGTTTCGGTTGAAGTTGGGTGTTGGGTGTTGGGAGTCGGATGGTGGGAGCTGGGGGTTTCTGGTGCTTGGGTTGGTTTGGCTGGTGGCTGGCTGTGCAGAATTGTCAGTCGGGCTCGATGGGAAATACTTGAAGCACGTAGCGTACTGACGTCTAGGAAACTGATCAGAAATTGTTGAAGGGAAACGGGCGACCTAGCAAGATTTTGCAGAAATGTTTTTTGGAATTTAGATGGGTGGGTGACTGGGTGGAAATCTAGAAAATGGCGAGGTGGCTGCCTGCAGGGTGCAAGTCCAGGCCCGAACATTGCGAACAAACAACCTGGAATCATGGGTTGCTTCGTTTTGACTCTCTGAGCGTGGATACTTCACTGAACCCCCAGGCCATGGGATCTCAACTTCGTTGCACCGTCAACACCGATTTCGGAAGACTGCGCTCGACCCCGACTGATGGTGCTAAGTCGATTACCTGTTATCTGGATTTATTACAGTATTATCTGACCAACCATTTTCCATCACTGATGATCACCATCACCACTCTCGCAGCTACAGACACCCTCGGTAAGCTGAACCGTCTCAGTCCGGTTGCAAGAGCCAGTATGAACTGACGTGGAATAACCAGACAGCCGAAGGCGACTTGCCCCTCAACACCCCGGCCCCTTCTTCAACGTCTTCCCCAGCACCGGCACCTCCAAAGCCTTCGCCTTCCCATTTGCACCCACGTCAAACACAAACAAGTCCACCGGCAGCCCGCCGTAGCGCGTCACATCCAGCGACCCCCACGCCGCGCACGTCTCGCCAGCCGTCAAGCCCACGGCCCCGAACGACGCACGAAACGCCACCCTCCCCTTGCCCGCCAGCCCCATCGGGTACAGCCACACCCCGAGCGTCGCCCCGGACGGGACTCCAATCAGCGGCCCCAGCAGCCCCACGACATCCGTCCCGTTGCTGACAAGCTTGCTCACAAAGAGCCCCGGCTCGCCCGGCCGCTGCACCACCTCCGCGACCGAGTTGTCCGGCAGCGTGTACTTGCCGCCGTACCCAGCCAGCGCCTGCTCGCGCCCCGCCTGCTCAACGGCGCCAATCACGATGGCGTTGAGCTTGTCCTGGAGGAAGGCATACGTCGCCGCGACCTGCGGCCCGGCGATCAGCACGGCGTAGCCGACGCCGTGGTCGGGCGAGAGCGCGAGGAGCGTCCAGTACTGGCCGGACGCGCCCTGCTTAGTGTAGAGGTCTGCCAGACGGGTGGTGGTGGAGCCGGAGGACACCGGCACGGCGAGCCGCATGATCTCCCAGGGGCGGCCAATGGAAAGGGAGGCGCTGGCGGTGTGGGTGACCGGGCGGAGCCACTGGCGGGGTTGGGGGGGGGGGGGGGGGGGGGGAGGGGGGGAGGGGAGGGGCGGTGTTTGGTGG
>OUNM010123904.1_pt1 | contig 23849 bp, 15 predicted proteins | sample 1769961 | NCBI WGS metagenome assembly OUNM01 (sample SAMEA3914820, study PRJEB12502) | metagenome | biome: forest; material: soil | place: USA | collected 2012-03-12 | depth 0.3 m | reverse complement strand
GGCCTTGACGCGGCTGGCCGCCACGAGCTGCGCTGTCGACGCCGCCACATCGTTGGACGCCACAATGAGCTGCTCGGGGCTGTTGCGGTTGGAGAGCACGCCGTCTGCTGTCTCGATGAGCCGGTTGGTCGACGTCGCGACCGCCTTGGCAGCCGAAATGAGACCTTCTGTCCACCTGTTGTTCTTCTTGTAGAAAGCCGTGCGCGATGACGAGCCCCGCCCGGCTTGCACAATCTCTTGTTGCGTGACGGTGGCCGCCTTGATGAGCTGAGCGATGGCCGTGGTGATGGCCATAGCTGCGTCTAGGATGGAGTCGTGCACCCGGAGCTCGTAGGTGGAATAGCCATCGCGAGGCTTGTTCCTGAGCTTGTTGAGACGATCGACCGCTGCTTGGATGGCATCGGCCGCCTTGCTAAGCTCTTGGTCGACGATATCGCCCAAGTCACCCTTGTTGGCGAGCTTGCCAAAGCCCGGCGCAAAGGTCTCGACTGCTTTGTTGAGCCTCTGGAGGCTCATCTGGACCTCATGGTTGCTGTTGATCACGACATCCGTCTTCTGCAACGGCTCCATTCCTTCCAGGCGGAAGCTGAGCAGGCCACGGAAGAACTTGACGGTTGCGTGAGCCGACTGGCGGGCGCCGTTGAGCAGCGAGTCGCTCTTCTCGTCGGTGGCGAGGCGTGTGAGGCCCTTCGCATTGCCGCAGACGTCTGCAATGGCGCCGGCAAGGACATTGACAGTCCGGATCAGATCCGCGTGGGTGCTGTTGGGCCCGTCGGCGATGAAGTTGTTGAACGACGTCGCGAACTCAGTCGCGCTCGCAGACGCCTTTTCGATCTGCGACAGCACGTGGGTCGGCGATGCGTTCTGGTTACCGGCCTGCATGGTCGAGTCGAGCTCGTACATGGCGTCGTCGACGCGCTGTACACCTGCTTGGAGAACCGAGTCGATGATCTCGTTGATCTTCTCCAGCTGCACGAGCACCAAGGCATCAATCTGTCCGTCGAGCACTTGGTCGCTGGTGCCCTGGTTGTTCTTCAACTCGTTGAGCTCGATCAGAGTCTGGTCCATGCCGGCCTTGTACACCTCGAGCTCTTCCTCCTTCTCGCGGAGGAGCGCCTCGAGATCGGAGCTGCCATCCCTCAACTTGGATTGGGCCTCCTCCAGCGCGCGCGATTTGTTCCGCAGCGCTTCCTCGAGATCTGCCATCTCGCGGTTGTACTTGGAGAGCATGGTGGAGAGCTCGTTGCCCTTGCTGCGCTCCAAGTTGTCCGCGCGATCCAGCGCCATCCGGAGCTCACGCTTCAGCTTCTCTACGTCGTCCTTGTTGGAACCCTGCAGCCTATCCCTCTCGTGCAGAGCCTTGTCGCGCTCACGGATCATATCGGCAAGCTCGAGATTCTTTGTCTTGATCTCACGCTCAAGCTTCTCTCGCCGGTCAATCGCCTCCTGGGCAGAAGCGGCCTTGAGCTGGACCGTCTTGAACTTCTGGAGCAGGTCGAGGTGCTCGTGACGGAGCTGAGAGTACAGCTTCGCGAGAGCCTCATATTTGGTCCTCCAAGTGTTGACCTGCTCCTGGAGGGCGCGGATCTGGTCGTCCTTGCTTGCTACTTGCTGCCCAAGGTTAGCCTGAAGGTGGTGGAGCTCGCCCTCGAGGGCCTTGACGCGCTGGTCGTACTGCTGGAGCATCAGCTGGTCTCGCTCATACTGCGCGCGCGCGTTGAGATTTTCCTGCTCCAGCTCCGCCAGCCGGCCCTGGGTTTGCCACTGCGCCTGCTGCGACCTGAGCGCGTCCTGCTCGCGTTGCTGCTGCTCCAGCAACCGCCGTTGCTGCTCCTCAAAATCACGCTGTGCTTGCAGCTGAGCTTGCTGTTGCGCGAGAAGCGATGCCTGCTGCTGAGCCTCCAATACCCGCTGCTGTTCTTCATATTCCCGGTTTTGCCGATCGATTTCGCTCTTCCAGAACTCGGAGATCTCGTCCGGCTCGTCGGTCTTCGGGGGTGGCGGTGGCGTCGGCCGCTTCTCAATCTCCTGCTTGGGGCGAGCGGGAAGCGCCGGCGCATTCTCGTCCTCGGCCAGTAGGTTGGGCGGATCTTGAGGCAGCTTCGGGATGGTGATGAGGCTGGTGAGGTAGCGGAGATTCGAGCATTCGTAGTAGAACTTGACGAGACGGTAATGTTGGGCGTCGTATCGTTGACGGAGCGGCTCTAGTGCATCATTGTCGCCAGTAGCTGGGCAAGGTCAGCTGGATCGCAGGCGCGAACAAGTTCGAGAAAGAAAAACTAACAGGAATGCATTGCCCGCAGCATGCTGGTGATGAACTTGTAGATGCCGTAGGTTTCGGTCACCAGGGGGACCAGGGCGGAGATTCTGCACTCATTGTTGCCCACGTTGCGGAAGTGCGAAAAGACCAACTTCTGGAACTGGTCGATCTTGTCCTGCAGGGTCATGAGGTCGGTGATGGTCTCGTAGCCCTCGTTGGGGTCGTTGATGGCCTTGAGGCTGATGTACTCCTCGTACTCAAAGGTGCCGTTGAACTCGGGGTGCTGCTTGTGGAATGAGAGCTTGGCCAGCAGGTAGTAGACGTATTCCTTGATCAAGGGGCCGTAGCCGCGCATGCCCTCGCCGGCCATTCCGCGGTTCAGGCTATCGATCCACCCCCTGTTGGCCATTGCCTCCTTCAGGGTAATGGGATGGCCCTCCTGGAGGACCTTGTGGACGGTGATCAGAGCCTTGAAGGTCTGGACCTCGTCGGCCAGGATGGGCTGGACCTTGAGCCCAGCCCAGAAGGACTGGGAGGACTTGTGGTCCCATGTGTAGACGATGCAGCTCCGGACATGCTTGCGCTTTGGGGCGGACTCTTCGGGGCTCGTCGCCTTCTTGATGTTGATGGCCAGCTCGGCCTCGGATCTGCGTGGCGGCATGGGTGGTCAGTCGGCGATGCTGGAGCAGTGAGCACCCATGGAGGGGCGGAAGGGGATGCGGAAACGCACTTGGTGTGGTCGAGGCTGCGTATTGTGGCCATGGTGGGCACCTATCGAGCGCTGCCGCGTTGCTTGGTGGGTGTGCGAATCAGAGGGTCTCGGGTCTTCGGAGGACGGACACAGCAGACGGGAGTGGACGGTGAAGGTCAAATCATCGACGAGGCCGAGTCAGGGGCGGGTTCTCAGTGGCAGCGCCGGGCGCATCAGAGACACCACACGGCGCGTGCGGAACACCGGGAAGGTCGGAGCTGCGCAGGGTCGCCGCGGTGGCAGAAGTTGGCGGGCAATAGCAAACGATATTAAAGAAGTCAAAGAGGTAACGTTAAATTACGCCGTGGAGTCTCCCCGTTGCTCGCCTCCTCTCGTCGTCAGCCTGTCTCGAAGGGGTGCTGCGGTGATTGCCTTGCTTTGGGATGTGGCCGCTGGTCCGCCAATGAGAACGGCGCCGGCGGAGCTTTGGCGGGCCGTTGTGGGGACACCAGGTGGCCTGCAACGAAGAAGCGGGGCCTAAGCTCCAACCCCGCGAGCCCGCCACCAACGCGCGCCAGGCAACCAGCCAAGCCCACTTTATCACCTGCCAGGGGGAGCTGGTCAACCCCAACTGCTTGGGTCACTGCAAGGCTACCGCTGAAACGCACTGTCACGAGGAACCCAGACTCGTCATTTGATCGCGCCCGACTGCGTGATCCCGTCTTCAACCTTTCTGCCCCCTACAACCTTTAGCTTGCTTTGACTCCCAAGAAGCAAACCCAGACCGTTGAATCTCGAAACTCTTGACGGCTCTCACGGCCAACACTTTAGCCCAACCAACACATCCAACAAGCTGACATTACCCCCACCTTCACCCCGCTCTTCCGCGAGCACCGCCGCCCGCTATGAATATCATCTATTCGACCGTCAACAGCCTGCGCGACAGGTACACGCCGGCGAGCCATACCTCGACCTTCCGCAATACCGGCGAGATCACGCCCGAAGAGTTCCTCGACGCGGGCGACTATCTCGTCTACAAGTTCCCGTCCTGGTCGTGGTCCGACGCCGAGACCCCGAGCAAGCGCATCAGCCATCTCCCGCCGGGAAAGCAGTATCTAGTGACTCGTCATGTCCCTTGCCACCGCCGCTTGAACGACGACTTTGCTGGCGATGCCGGCCACGAGGAAGCCGTGGTCGAGGGAGGCAAGAACAGCGACGATGACGGCTGGCTGCGGACCGGTGGTTTGACTAGCTCCCAGCCGCTCAAGGTTAGGGAAGTGCGGACTGTCGACGATGCCGGGAACGTGGGAGACCGGGAGGTGATCGACGAGGATGATATCCCAGACATGGAGGATGAGGAGGACGATGAAGCCATCATCCGGGACGCCGATGCCGATGGCAAGAACAGGTGAGCAGAAAGCAGGCAGACAGCGCTCTGACCGCTGGGACGGACCCGCACTCGATGCTAACTCTAGTCTCTCTTCCAGCGGAAGGCGAACCTACTCGCTGTACATCACCTACTCGGCGTGGTACAAGACCCCCCGGATGTACCTGTCCGGCTACCAGCCCAACGGCCAGCCGCTCCCGCCCCACCTCATGATGGAGGACATCGTCGGCGACTACAAGGACAAGACGGTCACACTGGAAGACTTCCCCTTCTTCGCCAACAACGTCAAAATGGCGAGCATACATCCGTGCAAGCACGCCTCGGTCATGAAGACGCTCCTCGACCGGGCTGACGCGGCCCTCAAGCTGCGGAGGGAGAGGCAGAAGGCCGGCCAGGCAGTAGGCAGCAGCCAGGGCCTGGAGGGGCTGGAGCGCCAAGTCGGCAGCCTCAGCGTCGGCGGCACAGACGCACCCGTCGATAACAGCGACGAGTGGGAGGAGGTGCAGCACGACGTGGCAGACCAGGAGGTGGCCATCCGGGTGGACCAGTACTTGGTTGTGTTTCTGAAAGTATGTCAAACCCCCTTCCTGCCGCCTGGGTCCTGCTCAACACAGACTAACCTCCCCCTCCCTCCCTTCCAGTTCATTGCCAGCGTGACTCCCGGCATCGAGCACGATTTCACAATGGGTGTCTGATGGTGTCTAGTTCTGTCGAAGAGGTTTCTCTTAGGGTTTAAACATGGAGTTATATTTGGAGTCGGATGGGGCTGGTTCATGGATAGAGTACGGTAGGCGGGCCCGGTGGCAGGCTGTACACGGAGTCTCGGCGCACTGCATCAACAACATCAGGCAGGCAGGCCGCCAGCATGCGACCAGCGTGATGATAGCACGAAATACAGACAAACAGATTGGACATGATGGCAAGCCAACGGCTGCGTATTCATTATTCATTCATTATTCATCCTCTCCTTCCTCGCCCTCGCCCCCTTCCCCTTCCTCCTCACTAACCTCCTCCCCGGCCTCAATCGCCTCTTGCCTCTTCCTGGCCGCCCTCTCTCTCTTCTTCTCCAATAGCTTCTGCAGCCTCTTGGCCGCATTAAACACCCCGTTCGTCCCAGACCCGCACGCCGCACAGCTCGGATCCCTCCGATACCTCTTGAGCGCACACGCCTCGCAGAAATAATGCCCGCACCGCGTCACAACGGGCGCCTTGTACGGCTCCCTGCAGATGATGCACACAAACGGGATCCCCTCCAGCATCGCCGCCTCCTCCCCGTCGCTCCCATCCCCATCGGTCTTGGCCGACCGGTCCGCGCTGGCCACCACCGTCCCGCCGATGACCTTCTTGCCCTTGGTCACCGTCTCCCACTCCTTGTCCAGCTGCCAGCCGTGCGCGTAGTCCTCGCGCGCGTGCAGGAACTTGCACCCGTCGCCGAACCCGCAGAACCCCGTCGTCTTGTAGTCCTTGCACACGTCCGGCGCCATGTCGGTGATGGTGATGGTGCGGATGTTGGAGGGCGGCGCCTTGATGGGCCCTACCGAGCGGACGGGCGCGTCCGGGTTGCGCTGGATGTAGCGTGTTGCATTGGCCAGGCCGCGGTAGGTGCCATCTGGTGGGTTGGTGTCGGTGGAGGATGACGTGTGGTTCTTGGGCATGGCGCGGGTTGAGCCGAGGAGAGTGCGGGAGGAGAGAGTCGAGTCTTGTTCGTCGAACCAGTTGCTTTGCTTGGTTGCCTCGTGCTTGCCTGTGTCGAGGGTCGCAGTGCGGTCGGCTTCGAAGACGGTGGCGGAGAGGGTGTCGCGGGTTGCGCCGGCGCTGGGTTTGGAGGAGGCGACGACGGCGCCCGCGGTGGTCCGCTTTCTGCGCTTGATCCTGTGGCCGGCCTCGTCTTCGGAGGAGGAGAAATCCGAGTCATCGCTGTTGCTGGCGGGTGGTGGTGTCGCTGGTCGTTTCCGGAGATTCGCCTTGCCCTTTGCGCCGCGCTTCTTGAAGATGGCGACGGGCGCGTCACCCGGTGTTGTCTCTGTGTCCGCCATGTCTCTAGGACAGGTAGAGTTTTGTTGGAACGGTCGTAATGGAGTTGGTGGTTTCGAGAAAGGTGTGCCGTTGGAGGGGCGCAGAAACGTGAAGATGAACCTTGACTTGCTCGTGTTATGTCATCATTGGCTGCAAGCTCCTTCTGGAACATTTCGATGCTGACAAAGGATGGCAATACGGGCACCCGCAACGACAACTTCAGAAACAGAACGGCGGCACCATTGCAGTACAACGGCTGGCACTTGTCACCGGACCCGGGAATTTCCAATTTAGTTTTCTCATTCAGTCATCAACCGCTATCTCACATACTATCCGCTGTTCTACAACACCAACTCTTCCCAATATTGCCCCTTCTCCTCTCCTCCAGCGTCCCCTGACTCGGGTGCTGGATATGTGCTCTTCTTTTTGTCTTTTTGCTTGCCAGTTTTCCATCCTCAGAATACAGACGGTAAACATTCTTGAACCACCAAGAAACGGCAAGAGCGGAGCCGGAGAAGGGTGACTGACTTTGTCGAAGCACCCTGCGTGAACCCATGCGCCAACAATCCGAGTATGCTCCAACGCCATGTTCGCCCGTGAGATGAAAACATGCGCCAGAAGACCGTATAAGGATGGCAGGACAGAGTGGATGAGTTGACCGCGCCTTGAAATGGTATGCGCACACCCCCCATGGGTGGTGGCGCCGATTATGATGGGCGGTCGCAGCAGGTGTGTTCGAAGAATGTGGTGGTGATACAGAAGATGATGGCGAGGAGAGAAAAGTAAGAGAGATTCGTCAACGTCGTGAGAAACCCCCCAGTGTATGGCCGGTGTATGCATCACAGAGACCCCAATGCGACAACAGAAAAATGGTTCTTGTAGCGAGTGACGAGAAAGGTAATGGTGCGCAGGCCTTGCGAGCGGCCTCGCGAGTTTTTAGTCCAAGGAAACCCAGAGAATGGGCCCCGGATATGGTGCGTTCATCCCCGGGACCTGATGGTCCCGACCGGTGTCGGGGTTGTGGAAGGACCCGGAGTAGGCGTGCGGAAGCCAGCAGCCGAGTGGCGGCCCTTTTTGGCACTACTAGTGAGGGTGCCGACATCGTGCTTGCCTATCGAGAATGTTAACATACGCGCTGCAGAGCTTCGGGCCCCCTAGGAGGCGGGGGCTTTCTTACCATCGCAGCATGCCCGGACGTTCTCGAGACGGTCAGCTTCGCGATCCTGCCTCTCAATCATCTGCCTAACGTCTTCGGCGCTGTCGTGCGCTTCGCTGGACTCGTAAATGCCTTGGGCAGAATGACGCCCTTGGACACTCCGGCTCCTAATACTACCAAAGCTCCCTGAAATCTTGTTGTCCTTCAAGTACCCGCTGAGCCGGCTGAGAGTGCCAAGCGACGGCCGCGTCTGCGAGGCTCTGGACTTTGAGGGTGTCAATGTAGGAATGTTCAGCGACATCTCCATGGTCGGGGAGTCTCGCACTCCCCGCGAGTGGTATGACGACAGCGAAGGAGACGCCCGGTTCCCATTTGCCGCGCGCCTTCCGAACGAAGGGTTGAACTCATCGACGTCTTCCTTGGTAATGTTCCCGGCAATTTCCTCGGCGTCTGACTGTCCCTCGTTGGTCGTGCGAAGCAGGAGATACGAAAGTGCGTTAAACCAGGTCTCGTGTCGCTGTCCAGTGGTGCAGGTAAACTTGATGCTCCTCCCTGGGGATACAATAATCAGACTCTTCCTGTGCAGGCCAGGCGGCATCGGGTTGTCATCCGCAACAACCCGTACCGCCTCGATCTGGACGCTCTTGGCTCTCAACTCGGGGCGCCCAGCAGCCGAGGGATCACGATCACTCCAGTAGAGAGTACGCGTGTATGGGTGCACCCAGAAGTACCTGCGGTGCCTGTTCTCGGACAATTCCCCACGTCCAGTCTTGCGCGTATACTTCCAGAGGTACTCGCCAATCATGGTCTGCGTTATCGCTTGAATCATGCGAGGATCGGTGTTTGGCCCGAAGCCCTGTGGATCGAAGCCGGCCAGGTGTTGCATGTTGAACCGATTATCAACCTCAGAGGTGAACGACGAGATGGATGATTTCCGGCTAGGGTTCGTCATTCTTGAGAGTGACTGTGCATCAAGCATATCGGCGGTCCCGGAGACGAAGCCGGCCTTGCCAGCCGCACGAGGAGTGGGCGTGCCGCGGCCAGAAGGAACCGAAATCGGAGAAATGGGTCGCTTCGAGCCCGTGGGAGTGCGGGGCCTGAGAGATTGATTCTGCTGCCTCAAAACAGAGGCAGGGAACAACGGAGGACCCATAAGGCCGATAGTACCTTGGCCGCCTTGCGAAGAGCCACTCCTCGCCGCCTCAATAACCTGCTTGTGATTTTCTGGAAGCGGCGGGACTTCGTTGAGAGAGGCCAGACCGCTGGCCGAACTGCCAGGTCTCCGAAGGAGGGGTCCCTCAAGTACCTCGGCGCTAGATTCGGCTGGCGCACCTTTGATTCGCAGAGGGGTGTCGAAGCTTTCACGCCGAGGCCGATGGATCCTGACCGTCGAGGGAGTAGCCATGCTACCAAGGGAGCCGGAACGCTCTCGGCTCGGCACTTCGTCAAACTGAGCCTTCTCCCTGAGCATTTGGTCGATGGCTTCGGACGTGAGGGCTGTCTGGGCACCCTGGTCTGTGGTTGGGACGAGGTGTTGTTTGGTAGACGTAGCCTCGGGTTCGGGTTCGGTCGACAGGGCCGATGAGTCCCGTGTCTGCATGACACCCAGGGAGCTCGGACTTTCGGCATCGCGAGGGATGATGAAGGCGTTCCTCCAAGGGCTCCGTGGCTCGACGGGTTCGGAATGCAGCGAGCGGATGTCCGAGAGCGTCAGGGCTGGTGCCTCACGTTCTTCAACTCGAATGGGCTCAATGTTCTGAGCCTCGATGCCCGACAGAGACAAGACAGGTGGGAGAACCTGCAGAGAATCCACTGGCTCAACACCCCAAGATTGGAGGCTTGAGATGGTCAGGGCAGGTGCCAAAGCTTCGCAAGGAGCGACCTCCAGAGTCTGGATGGAAGCGAGAGCAAGGGCAGGCGCCGGCGTCTCGGGTTCCTGGAGCGGCTCAACCTCTTCCGCGGTGATGGATGACATCGACAGCTTGATGGGAGACAAGGGTTCCTCGTTTTGAGGCTCGACTTCTTCCGTCGCGATGGATGACATCGATAACTTGATGGGGAATACGGGTGCCTCGCTCTGAGGCTCGACTTCCTCCGTCGCAATCGATGACACCGACAACTTGATGGGCGACATGGGTTCCTCGTGCTGGGGCTCAACATGCTCTGAAGCAATCGATGACAATGACAGCGGCACCGGCACAGGTGGAGGAACAACGATCTTGGGCTCCACGCGCTCATCAACAATGGGCGCAGGAAGCTCAATCGGCTCTACGTGCTCGGAGAGGATCGCTGGGCATGAGAGAGCGATTGGCGATGGAGGAGCTGGCTCAGGCTCAACAACGGGCTCAACTTGCTCAGCACAGACGGCTGAGAAAGAAAGAGTGGCCGGGGTCGGGAGAGCTGGCTCAATATCCTGAGCAACAATGACGGGGATGCTGAGAGTGGGCGGTTCTGGCACGAAAGGCTCTGGCTCGAAGATGGGCTCGATGTTCTGAGACAGAATAACAGGCACACTGAGCGCCGGCAGTTCCGGCGGGGGCGGCGCCGGTTCGGCCAAAGGCTCGACGTGCTCAGAGATCAGAGACGCCAAGGAGAGGGTCGGTGGCTGCGGTAGGGGCAGCTCTGGCTCAGCAACGGGCTCGACGTGCTCAGAGATGAGCGACGCCACCGAAAGTGTTGGTAACTTTGGCAGGGGCGCCTCTGGCTCGGCCACAGGCTCGACATGCTCAGAGATCAGCGACGCTACAGAAAGAGTTGGTGGCGCCACCAGCTCCGCAACCGGCTCAGTCTCTTCGGACAGGATCGAGGAAACGCTCAAGGGCGGCAAGCTTGGAGGTGAATCCGGCTCTTGCTGAGGCTCGATGAACTGCGTTTGAATGGAAGAGATGCTCAGTGTCGCCGGAGGCGATGGGAACTGCGCCAGCTTGGAGTGCATATCCCACTCGTGCTGGACACTCGCGTCGCTGTAGGAAATTCCCGACAGAGGTCTCGATAGCTCTCCATCGCGGTGTTCATCTCCCAGCCACCGGGGTGCAATGACAGATTCCATCGACATTGGCCGCTCCGGGAAGTTGATGGTGCGAGGCGACGAAGCGAAATCCTCATCGTGGATGGACCCTCTCTCTCCATTGGCGAGTGCGGATACTGACAGGCTATCCATCGGCTCGGTCATCATACCACTGTCAACCATGATCTTGGGTAAGGCGGGAACATCGGGCGGTGGCGACAGGCGGCCCCGAACAATGCTACGGGGGGTGGCAGGCGTGGCAGACCGGACGCTCCTACGACTCGGACTACCAGCTCCTGTGTACGAGTCTTCGTCGCTATCGAAATCATTGAGTTCCGCAAACAAGCTCTGGCCGCCTGGGGTCGCGGCGGCACTGTTGGCAGGAATGCTTGCAGGACTGCTCGGAAAGGCGGGTTCTTCGCTGAATTGGCGGGAACGGCGCAGAGAACCACGGCTTAAGCGCATCCGCATCTTTGGACCAGGTGTCGGCGACTTCAAATCGGAGTTGAACGAAGGATACTCGTCATCCTCGCTCGACGTGGAGGCAGTGCTGTCGAAGGAATAATGGTTGCTTGAGTGATGCGGGGGCAGATGCGGAGGTCGTTTGATTGAGTTGAGCCCTCGAGAGGGGCCATCCTCCGTCTCGGTCGCGGCATCATCGTCCGACATATCCTCGGCGCCTGTTTGGAAGTCTTCGGTTTCGGTCCCGCGCTCATGGGCCGTCTCAAAGGCCGCATCGCTTGTCTCGTTGGCCGTATCGAACTGGTCGGTACCCGACTCGACACGGGGAACGGGCTGTACGGCGAGGCGCACGGTTGAGCCCCGATGGGAGAGCACGCGGGGAGACGGAGCCTCGGACTGGTCCTCCCAATCAGGGTCTTCGACCACTTCGGTTCGGCTCGATCGTGGAACGCCCAACTGGGTCAGCTTGAAGGCAGGCTTCTTGGGCTCGCGCGTCTCGGACTTGCGGCTCTTCTTTGGGGCAGCGTGCGGGTCGCTCCTCAGCTTCTCGACTTCGTCCCGGGCATCCTGAAGCATCCGCTTCAGTTCCAGCTTCTCAGTCTTCTCGCGGTGGATGTTGGTCCGGAGGGTTTGGATGGTGCGCTGGGCGTGACCGAGCGACGTCTTAAGCGTTTCAGATTCCAGCGCGGAATGGCGAGGAGTGGGCTTCATCGGCGATGGCGGAGGCGAGTGCTCGGGGGTGTTGTGGTCGGGAGCGGATCCGGAGTCCTCCTCGCTCACGCCGAGAGTGCCCTCGCGTTCCATGGCCCGCCCGCGCTGCAGGGCCGAGAAGGCCTTTGCCAGCTCTTGGTTCTGGCCGGTGAGTTCCTCCACCTTGCGCTGAAACGCTGCGCGCTCCGTCTCGAAGACGGCAGCGGTGCGGCGGCTGGTGCCAAGCTCGATTTCGAGGTTCTTGATCTCGGCAGAATGCTTCTCGTCCTGCTTGGCGAGGCTGTCCTTGACTTCTTCCAACTTGATCTGGGTGGCATTTCTTTCCGCCTGGATGACATTGACCGTCTGGGTCAACTTCTTCTCACGCTCAGCCGCGTCTTTTTGGGCCGCAATTAGCTCGTGGATCTGCGTCTCGAGGTTCCAGTTCTCGTCCTTGTATCGGTTTTCGCTCTCGTCCAAGGTTTTCAGGCGCTGCTGGAATCCCTCGGTTTCGATCTCCAGCCTGGACCTTTCCGATTTGACCTCCTTAAGCTCCTCCTCTCTCTCGGAAAGCAGCCCTTGCAGGTTGCGGACTTGGGCGATGAGCGACGTGCTGATCTCGGTTGCGAATTCGATATCGTGAATCCTATTCGCGGGCTGGTTGCGAATCTTGCGATTCGGCACACTGAACTTCGTCGGGGAGGGCGCGGCGAGAGTCTCGAACTTGGACGGGCTCACAGAACGCTAAAACAACGGAATCAGCCTCGGCTCCAGAGATGAACAGCGCAGAGACCTACCCTAGCCATGCCTTTGTCCGGAGAAAAGGGAGAGCCCTGGGCCTCGTTGCTGGGCACCCTCTGCTTGGGAAGCAGGGCTCGAGCACTCTCCTTGGCCACCTCGTTGTAATCCTTCTCGATCTCAACAAGCCGTTGTCGCAACTCGGGCTTCAGCTCGGTTTCGGATTGCAGCTGTTCCACTTCGCGAAGCTTCTCCGTGAGCTCCATCTGCTGCTGGACCAGCGCAGTGCCCAGCTTGCCTGCCTCCTCCATCCGCCGTTCCGTGTCCCGCAGGTGAGCCTGAATCGCGCGCTTGACTTGTTCTGCAGAGGATCCGGGAGCTAAGGAGAAGACGTTGGTGTCGAAGTTGGAGTGCCGCAGGCGGGTTGGCCCTGCCGGGCTCGTGACGAAGGGATCGAAGGCATCGCCGGCCCCCGAGGCCGCGATGGGCTCGTCCGAAGCAAGCGAGGTTGTCATTGTGGGCGACGTCGGCGGACGGGCGAGATTGTCGAGATCAAGGCACGCCGGCCCCGCACCGCAAAGATGCAGATGCCGGTGTTTGCTTGGGATGATGCAGGATGCAATGTCCCTTCACTGCGCGGAGTCCAACATGTGGGTGTGGGGGTGGCCGAGATGTGTAAAGTAGAAACGAGAAGACAAAAAAAAGGGAAAAAATTGATAAGGAGAGAGTGTCGTATCAAGAAATAACACGACAGTGTCGGAAACCGTGTCGAAAAAAGAAAGATTAGAATAGCTGGTTATGGTCGAAGAAAACGAAGTCGGGACGAGCGAGAGACTGAAGACACGGCGTCGAGAGGATGCCGCAGAAAGTTCCAATGTTGTGCCTCGTTGGAGGGGAGCCGGAATACGCGACCCCTCTGGCGGTAGTGTTGACCGGTTTGGCAATCGCAAAGGTGCGGGAACCAAGGCGGGAGCCCCAAGGAGGCGCTGCGGTGGTGGTGCTTGGTGGTCGCAATTGGAAAGCTGACGCGCCGAGAGCCAGCAAATCACACGGCGCCAAACAGATGCGGCCGAAACAAAGGGAGGACAACAGCGCGCAAGCCGTGCAAGCTGTGGTGCTGCAGGCCGGCGCGGTCTGCTGCAAATGAAAATATAAAGAAAAACACACAAGGGAATTGGGGCGACGACAGTGCAAGGGGAAAGAAAAGGAATCCAAGCAGCGAGGAAGGCAGAAATCTGCTGGACGTGTCGAGGGTTGACGGTTGAGGGTTGAGAGGGTTGAGGGGCGGACGAGTCCGCGAAGGGAGCGTTGACCGGGCCTGCAGAGACGTCGCAAGGGAGGTTTTTCGGTTCCAATCTCAATCCAACGCGCAGCCAATGTCTGCCCACGTTTCGATCCAGGCCTTGTGGCCTCAGGCAGTCACTGTGTGCGATGAGTCGACGACTCTCTGGAGTTTCCACCTTTGTCGGCGCCAAGCCGCCAGGCCAGAATCAGATCGAGCACGCCCCGCCGCCTTTGGTTCCGAGGCTTCTCGAACATGGGCGTGGAACATTGCAATCTCCAGGGCTGCCGCGAGCCTGGAGCCACCAACGCCATTCCTGGCACGGGCGACCATCACTGTGACCGCATCCGACCTTGATCGCACCCCGGGGCAGCCCGGGTTTCTCACCTGCCGATCGGCAGTGTGACAGATACTCCGTATCCTATACAGAATGCTGGACGGGAAAACACGACGCATGGAAAAGCGAATCTGCACTGCGTCTGCTTGGCAATGCCGAAGTTCATACCGTCACATCGCGCTGGCGCGAAACGGGCAGACGAGATGCAGGGACCACGCGCGCTCCGTCCGGTCCCGCCGCACTGGCGAGACTGGCCGTCGTCAACACCGCGCATCTGCATCTGCCTAGGCCTCCCGGTCCCTGCATTCCATGACACGGGCCAAGGAGCACCGGTGCAGTCCTGAAATTAAGGTTGGGGATCTCGGTCATAAACCGCCCTGATTTCCGAGATCCGCTGCCGGAGATGGGCATGGACTAAGAAGATTATCGTCGCCTGGACCTCCGAAACGCCGCTCAGCTCCGGACTCGTCGTCCCGATCGCGTCCGTTGCAGGATTCCGCCGATCACTTGAGCGGCCGGTTGACCCAAGTGCGTGGCAGGATGGCACGCCGAGCTCCAATGGAGAGGTTCTCTTGCATCGCTGCTTGTGTTTGCTTTCCTAGGAAGTCGACGAACGATGGCGCAGAGATAGGTTTCAGAGACTCGGGGCCGGGTTCTGACTCGCGCGTCCCATGTCTCACCACATAACGTCACAGCGACACAAGACGGACATAGCCAGAATTAGTGGTACCATCACATTTGCGGGGCTTCGTGTTGATGAAATGCCCTCTCTGAGACAAGAGGTCGTGTACATGCAACGGTGTAGGTATCCTGCGCAAAGAAGGTGTTCTGGGTGAAAATCATGTCCTCAACAGAAGAGAGTGAATACTTGCGCGAGAGGCAGCATCAATCAGGACCGAGTCCTCTCGGAGATGCAAAAGTCGAATTCCACTCAACACCGCCATGCCATGCTATGCCAACCCATCATACAGACGTCGGTCCTCGCTCGTCGCTCATCCTTCATCAAACATGACGGTAACAAAGAGAATGGAACCCACCATCCGCCCCCTTACCCAACCAGCACATACCATATACCGACCACCCCCCTTCATCCCATCCCATCTCACCACTCCAACTCCCCCTTGTTCCCAAGTAACCCCCGCCCAACCCTCTCCAACCCCGCCCTCTCCACCTTGACCTTGGCCTCCTGCCTCACCCTCGTATAAAACACAGGACAATCCCGACTATCACACGGCACCGTCCCCTCGCGCGGCGCAAACCCGGCACAAGCCCGGCAGACCCCGACCACGTCCTCCAGCCGCCTCTCCTCCGCGTTCAGCCGCACCTGCAGCAGCGCCAGCGTCGCGGATGGGTCGGCTGCGCAGCGGGCGCAAATGGGGAGAGCGTCTGTTGATGATGTGGTTGGCGGGGGGGTTGACATTTTGACGGCGCAGACGAGGCAGGCGGTGGAGGCCATGAAGGATTCGAGGGTTTTTTTGGTGTCGTTGTCGTTGTCGTTGGTGGTGTCGGCGGTAGTGGTGGTGCCGGCGTGCCGGCGAATTGGCTGGACTTTGGGCATCTCGTCGTACCAGGCGCGGACGTTGGCGCCGACGAGATTGAAGATGCGCTCGAGCGGGGGGATGAGATTTTTAGAGATGTAGTACTCGGCCTCCAGCGACGCGTGCGGGTTGTTGAGGAGCTCTTCGGGCGCAACGCACCGGTCGACGAGGCGCGCGCCGGGCGCCCCCGACATGACCACGTACGGCACGCGCTCCCCGTACTGCGGCTCGGCTCGGGCATCTTCGAGCATGCGCTTGGTGCTGATCAGCGCTCCGGGAGGCCCTGGGCCCTTGCCACTGTATGTGCCTAGCTTCACCTCCTTTGCGAAGCAAAAGTCCTGAACTGAGACGGAGCCCCGCATGATCTTGGAGCACTGGGACTGAAAGTACTCCTTGACTTGGCTGAGGTCCGCTGTCTCGAATAAAATCTTAAGTGCCTTCTCCTCGATCATCTGCTCTGCTGGAGTCCCGTCGCGGCGGACCGTCTCGATCCCCTTGGCGTCGAACTCTGGCACCGTCTGATCGCGTGTTTCGTACTTGTACCCGACATAGCGCTTTTTGGCGAGCAGCACGCAGGGATGGTAGACCTTCTCAAACTTGAGCTTCACCGGCCGCGGATTCATATCGCTGATGGCCTTGGCCATCTCAGCCCCAATGTCAAACGCCTGGTCACGGGTCCGTCCCTTGAGATAAACGAAGAGACTGTCGGTATCACCGTAGACCACCTCGGCGCCCCACCGCTGGACCGAGTGGATGTAGGCAATCGCCCGCTCGAGAGTTTCGCGACCCGTCTGCACAATGCTGTCGGCAACCTCGGAGCACGGCATTCTGCCAGAGAAGGAAGCCGAAGTGTAGCCATACGTGACATTGGCAAGGAGCTTCAGCGCCAGTTGTCGGTTGTGGAGAAGCTTTTGCAGCGTCTTGTCGTCTTTGTCCTCCTTCATGCCACTCTTGACCATGACGCGCGTCTCGAGGATCTCGGTGAGCATCTTGGCGAGAAGAGATTTACGGATCTCAGGCTTGGTGTACATCATGCCATTGGGAGCAATGTTGATGTGATCCTTCAGGAGCCGCAAAAGGCCCTCCCTCCTGTTGTACTCGGTGAAGCCCATCTTGTTGGTCCCGCGCCAGCTGACAACGCGGCCGAGACACGTCGAGTAGCAGTAGTTATACGCGATCATGACGCTGGGGTACAGACTTTGGAAGTCCAAGACCAGCAGGGGGCTCGGGTAAAAGGCGCTCTGGGGTTCCATGACGAGAGGGAGGCACTCCAAGGCATTCTGAGAGCCGACTTGCTTCCTGTTGGGCGAAACCAACAAGAGGTTCTCGGGCTTGGCGATCCGAAACATGATGGACTCGACCTTGAACTGCGAGCCCCTGGAGAAAACAGAGAAAAAGTCAACACCAAGAAGCCGGGCCTGCTCGCTTGTCCGAGGAATCAGCTCATTGGCTTCCAAAATCTCAATGTCCATGCGGGTTCTCCTGAGATAATGTCGTAGAACCTTGCTGAGATCCCTGGGCCGTCCGCTGGTATACCAGTCCGTCAAAGTCCGCCACGAGTAGTGTGGTATGCGCCGGTGGAGCAAAAGCCAGACAACGTTCTCCATGCTGTACTGGAGAAGGTTGAGCTCGCCGCGCATAGCCCGCCAGACGTTGATAATGTGTCTGCCCGTCACATGAAGCATAGATGTCGTTTTGAAACCCCAACGGTCGGTGTCCTTGCCAGACTTGCCGAAAGACTCAGACTTCATCCGCGAGAACTCGTTGCACAAGTCGTACTCATACTTGTGCATTGCCCGCTCGACCAAATAGCCCCAGGAGCTGCCGTGGACCTCGTAGCCGGTGAGGATGTCCGGGTCGTACATACGCACAATCTCGACCATCTTGACCAACAAGTCGAGCTCGGAATCCTCTTCAACCACCCCAACAGAGGTCTGGCTACGGATCTGCTTGGCCAGATAGCCATCTTCCGAAACGACGACAATGCCGGACACGGTGGCATCCGCGGATTGGCTGCCGTAGAGGCATTGCTCGTCCGACCTCAAACACCAAAAGATGCACTGAACCTCGTCCTCCTCCGGGTTTGGGACCAACCTCCCCCTGCTGTTGGCGTGTACCTCAAGGCTCATGGTGCTCATGTACTGGGCCTCGTGCTGGACGCTGGTCGACTTTTTCTTCTGAGAGTACTTGAAGCCATGCGTGTTCTTTGGGGTTGCTCCGGTAATTTGAGAGAGCTCGAGCTTGCGCCCTTGCGTTGCAGGTGGCGGTCGAACGGAGCGAGCTTGCCGAGTTGTCCTTTTCTCCTTTTCGCTCCACCACGCGTTGACTTCAGCAAATGTCGGAGGCGGATCGGCTATCTCCCAGCTCCTCAGGGTGCATTGACTCCGCTGCTCCTCATCGTCCAGCTCTATCCCAAGAAGATCGGGCCCCAGCTCTGGTTTCACACCGAATGTCGCCGGCGACTGACCCGTGGAATCAAATTCAGGTAGGTAAAGAAGACTGTTGCCATCCAACCGATACTCTCTCCCGGCGTACTCTCTTGGCCTCGGCGGTACATCGTCGTCATTGCTGTAAAAGGCGTCAGGGTAGATGACATCCGGGAGCCCGCAGGATTTCATCGTTGAGCACACCTCCTCCACGGAGGGCGGGGTGCTATTGACGAGAAACATTGTGGTCCGGCCGGCCCAGTGGAGTCTTGGCCGCGGAGACGAGGACGTGACTGGGGACTTGGACGCAGGTCTTGGTGTCTGAAACTCCGATGCTTCAGAGCCAGATTTGACCTCCTGAACGGACACTAATGGGTCAAACGACACCTGTTTCTTCGTGGGGCCAGCCACCGCGCCACCATCACTCCGCTGAGATGCGCTTTGCTGGGTGAGCCTCGTGACCGTATCGGGATCCTGAGGGTCCTTGACAACCGGGAAATTGAGAGTTTGGTTGCCCTGAGACTTATGCGGGCCTCCTTTGATGGCGGATTTCTTTGGTTGAGACGATCGGACCGCCCCTGTGGATGTGGTTGTAGAGACGCCGGTCTTTGATCTGCCCGATATCAAACTCGATTCGGGAAGAGGAGGCCCGACGGAACTCTGATCAGAAGCCTGGCTCTGATCATCGCGTCTTGGTCGCTTTGGCGGGGCTTCGTGCTGTTCCAGATCCGGTGGACGGCGCTTCGGGTTACCAAGTCCCGGTGCCTCAGAAAGCCCAGGGTCGTCACCCATTCTTGATTCCAGTTCCAACTCAGTCGCCTCGTACAGCAGCTCCTCGGGAAGGGGAATGAATGGGCGCTTTCCAGAGCGCAGCCCACTGAGGCAGAAACCGCCGTCCAAGCCATCGATCGTCCGTTTCTGCTCGGCGATGAGTTTGCACAGCTGTTCCTCAGAGGGGCCAGAGAGCGGAGCACCGGCTTTCTCACTTTTCGTGGAAAAGGAAACAAGTTCAGAAGCCCTTGCCTTCTGCCCCAGCGTTCCGGACTCCTCAGCTTCTTGCGGCTTTGTGGCCATCCCCTCGTCTGAATCGTCAGGGAAAAGCTGCTGTTCCTCGCTGGACACGTCAAGCTCGAGGATTCCCTTTTCATCAACTTGTATGCTGCTGGCCACGTCCAGGTGTCCTTGCAGCAGACGTTGTTCGAGGCCCATTGCGCGCAACAAGTTGTCCGGAAATAAGTCTTCAACAGACTGTATTGCTGTCTGAACCTCCTCCTCATTCGGGTTGGGCTCGACGTAGCCAGAAAAGCTGAGTTCGGCGCCGTCATTCTTATCCTCCTGTTCCATCAACTTCTGAACCTGCTGTCGATATTCCTTTTCGTGGACCCATCCCGGTGGTTGCGAATCGCGCTGGTCTGCAGACATGGGAACTAAAACGTCATGCGGGAACGGGCTGTCCCCGGGGGCAGACTTGCCCATGCGCTTCTTCCTCCGCTTGGTCTCGTCGTTCCATAGACCAGCCATACTGTGAACCAGCTTCAAGTCAGAGGGAATAGGGCTTTCTCGCTCGATGAAGTCGTGGTGCAAGAGCCGCTCTTTCACGGCATTGCGGTTCGAGATGTCCTGGACACAAATATCCACCTCGATAGAGCAATGGCTGGCGCGTGGGAGGCCAAACTCGTCCGTGATGGCGTTTTCCGGGATAGTGTTGCTATCCCAGATGCGCGGAGGTTCGTCCGGGCCAGCAGGAGCGGGGACGGGAGCACGGAAGCGAGTCTTTTCAGCGTCGAGATAGTCGCAGCCGTACAAGTTGTAGTCGGTCATGAACTGGAGGAGATACTGCAGGTGTGCCTCGTACGGTTGGAACTTCCGGCCCATGATGACCCCTTGCTGCAGTAGATCGGCCAGGCGAGTCATGACGACTGGATTGAGCATGTAGATTTTGAGGTAGAAGCGGTACCCAACATGGAAGCCATAGAACGGCATGCCCTTGACGAGGGTGACGCGGGCCACAAACCTCTGAGGCTCGCGGTACTGATCCCTGCGGTAGCTGACGGCCAGGGCCCGGTCAATGGACATGTGTAGCCTGTAGATGTACTCGGAGACTGCAGGACGTGTCAAAAATGATTGCTGCTGTGCCAGAGAGACCAAGACGGGATCGTTCACCTGTGGGCTTGTCCAGGGGTCCCCGATATTCGATGTAGAGGTACGGAAATGCGCCGTGAATGTGTGCGCACACCTTTTGCCCTGTCTCAGTAGAGCCGAAGACGCGGACGACGGGCACTTTGGGCTGTTTGGTAGCCTCGGAGAGGTGCGAGTCCCTGCGCAGCTGGGGGTCATATCGGGTTGGGGTGGCCTGATAGTGGTCGATGCAGTTGAGTCGGACACGAAATACGTCCATCAGATACCTGTCGTCCACGGCGTCCATCTTGTCCACGGCGTCCCTCGTTTCGATGTTGACCATCTTGTCCCTAGTGTCCATCATGGAGGTGTTGTCGGGTCTCCGCGTCGGACGACCGATTGTGAGGAAAATTGATCATGTTTCTTTGAAGGATCTAAGAAATTATGCTCCTTCCAAATGAAAGTCGAAGCAGACGAGGGCGGTCCGGCAAGATCACAGCAATTCCACAACGGGTTGCGCATGATGCCAATTCCGGGCCGCGACGCGGTTGCAAGTCGCGGGTCGAGCTGCAGCTGCAGGCAGACAGTCGCGCCGCAGTGGAGCGGAATTCCGCCAAAGCACGTGAAGACCGAGACACAGAGAGGAATCAAAGACCCAGACAGAACACAGCAGCTCTCAACACTTGTGGCGAAAAAAAAATGCGCTCGCCATTTCCGCTGTTCTCTTACAAGGATTTCATGGGTTTAGTTGGAGTTCAAGCAGCTCGTCATCGAGATCACAGATCAAGACAAGAAAAAGCAAAAGCAATACGAATGCGGAATCATATGCTGGACCCACGCTTTTTGGAGGGTTAGGGTTACTCAGGTGCTTTTCAATGTTTCGCCGCTCGATGGGGTTGTGTCCAAGCCATCTCCATCTTTCTCCAGACAACCCGCTTTGACAGCTGCGCAAGCAGCCCGGGCACAAAACCAGCGATGCCTCCTCCTCCGGCTAGACGACCAGAGCCAGCATCAGCTGCCAACGCTGCCAACGCCGCCAGTGGCTCCGGCGCGGGTGCTGCGCGAAAGGAAGACAACATCTACATCCCGTCCTACATCAGCAAACAACCCTTCTATGTCAGCGGACTCGACGACGAAGACGATTCCCTACAGCATCAGCGGCGCGCCGCGGCCCACGAGGACGAGAACTTTACCTTCGAGAGGGGCGGCAAAAAGGCCGGCGCCGCTCGGACGAAATGGGTCAAGGGCGCCTGCGAGAACTGCGGCGCCATGGGCCACAAGAAGAAGGCCTGTCTCGAACGCCCGCGCAAGGTCGGTGCCAAGTTTACTGGCAAGGACATCCAAGCAGACCGCACCGTTCGTGACGTGAAGCTCGGCTACGAGGCCAAGAGAGACGTCTGGGCGGCCTACGACACGGCGCAGTACCAGGAGGTGGTGGACGAGTACAACCTGGTCGAAGAGGCGCGGCGGAAAATAGTACAAGGACAGCTTGGCGACGACAAGAAGGAAGGCGAAGACGTATACGAAGAAGGATTCAAATATGCCGAGGAGTCAGAGCTGGGCAAGGACAAGACGGTAAAACAGTCGATGAGACTGCGCGAGGACACAGCAAAGTATCTCCTGAACCTGGACTCCGACTCGGCCAAGTACAACCCCAAGAAGCGCGCGCTTGTCGATGCCGGCGCGATAGGCGACAAGTCCGCGCAGCTTTTTGCCGAGGAGAGCTACCTCCGTGCATCGGGCGAAGCCGCCGAATTCGAACAAGCGCAACGGTACGCATGGGAGGCGCAGGAGAGGACAGGGGACACCGCCCTGCATCTCCAGGCCAACCCGACGGCCGGCGAGTTCCTGCGGAAAAAGGAGAACGAAGAACGGGAGTCGAAGCGGAGGAAACGAGCCGAGATTCTGGCTGCTCAGTACGGCGAACAACCAACCGTGCCCGAGGCGTTGAGGACAGCCATCACCGAGTCGGAGGCGTTCGTCGAGTACGATGAGGCGGGCCTGATCAAGGGCGCGCCGAAGCAGGCTGCCAAGTCCAAGTACCCCGAGGATGTCTTCAACAACAATCACACGTCGGTGTGGGGGAGCTGGTGGTCGGATTTCAAATGGGGATATGCCTGCTGCCATTCGTTCGTCAAGAATAGCTACTGCACAGGTGACACGGGGAGGAAAGCCATCCAAGAGGCCGATTCGTGGGACAAGGACGGGCAAGAGGACCGCGATGGTGCGCAAGATACTTCATAATGATACCCCTAAATTGTTATTCAGGACAAGCCTCTCTCTCCGACAACGCATCCTTAGTCTTGCTAGATGTTTCGCATGGCGGCAGGATCAACACACAAGGAGAATTTGATTCAGGCTGTGGAGGCATCTCCATGATTGGTGAACTGCTGGCTGTATCGTACGTGCAAATCTTGATGCATTCCACTCCCTGACTATAAACGCCGTAAGAGCATGATGCAGAGGTCAAACGTCCCTGCCCAGACCGAATTTTCATAGCCCGTTCCGTGCAGTCCCAACCATTTCCTTGATGATGTAAAAACGGAGCCTCAAATTTACTCCTCATCCTCCTCCTCGCCCTCGTCGCCCTTCTCGGCGGACTTGGCCTTCCTTCTCCTGACACGGCCGGGGCGGCCGCCACCGAAGGGCGAGGTCAGGGAGAAGTCGATGTGCTTCTGGGAGTCGAGACGGACGACGAAAGAAGGAACGTTGACGATCTGCTTGCCGACGCGGATGTGGCGCTGGCGGATCAGGACACGGGCGTGGTGGATCGACTTGGCGAGGCCGAGCTTGTAGACGAGAGTCTGGAGGCGGCGCTCCAAGAAATCCTCAGCCTTGAGGGCCAGGACGTAATCGAGCTTCATGCGGGACTCGTCGAGCACACCGACGCGCACCAGGCGGCGAATGAGGGCATTGCCTTCGAAGAGACGCTTGGGGTCCTTCTCGTCGAGGGTGAGCAGCTCACTGTGAGTGCAAAAGTCAGCCATTGCCGCTAAAGACGACCGTTGCCAGACCACCGCCCAAGATGACTTACCGAGCAGCACGACGAATCTTGGAGAGGGTGAGGAGCACACGCCACACCTCACGCTTGTTGCGGAGACCGTACTCGCCAACGAGCTTCAACTCGGAGTCCCTGGGGTGCCGAAAGTCAGTCCATGATCACTATCGACATGAGCAGGAGAACAAGCTCCTGCTCAGTGGCCGGTGATGTTGCGAGCGTGCGCAGCGACGGACCTTCGCCCAGGACGCCGCGCAGAGGCTGCAATTGAAGAGGAATAAAAACCAGGATCAAACGCACAAACGAGCGGCCTCGAAGGGACGACGCGGGACCTTAGCGGTCTTGGAGTACGAACGCGGCGCCATCTTGTCGTTGAGGCTGTCAAAGGTTGGTCGACCAAGCTGAAATTCGCAAAGTTGCAACCGACTTCGATGTTGGCAAAATTGGAGGCGCGAGGGGATTTGTGGTGGTCCGTGCGTATCGTGCTCGCTTGCCCTAACGATAGCTGGTGGGCCTGGGCGCCCGAGCTGGCTTAGTCATCCGCTCCCAGATCCCGACTCGGATTTGCTTCCACACAAAAAATCGCCAATTTTTGCAGCAGCCCGCAGCATCACCGACTTCGACATATCGATCCCCGCCGACAACCCAGCAAACAGGCAAGATGGGTCACCCCGCAGGTCTCCGTGCTGGTACGAGATACGCCTTCTCTCGGAATTTCCGGGAGAAGGGTATGATCAAGCTCT
>OUNM010152988.1_pt1 | contig 23857 bp, 10 predicted proteins | sample 1769961 | NCBI WGS metagenome assembly OUNM01 (sample SAMEA3914820, study PRJEB12502) | metagenome | biome: forest; material: soil | place: USA | collected 2012-03-12 | depth 0.3 m | reverse complement strand
CGTATATTCATGGCCCTCGAGCGTGAATTTGCCTTTGGCGATGCGGTTCGCGTAGCGGCCGGCGACGGCGCCGAAAAATGGGTTCGGCTTCAGCCAGGGCTCGGGCGTGTCGAAGCCGAGCGTCACGTCGGCGAACTGGCCCTTGCGGTCGGGCACCCACAGCTCGGTGAGGGTGGCACCCCAGGTGAGGAGGCTGGCGTGGGCGCCGCTGCGGTTGGTCAGGGTGAAGCGCTCGACGGCCTGGCCATCGGCGGTGGTGGCGAAAGGTTCGCGTTTGATCGTCATGGTGGTGTCAGCGCCGAGCGCCGCGCCCAGGGTGAGCGCCGTGCCGGCGAGGATGAAAAGCGTGTGCATGGGAGGAGGCGGTGGTGGTGTGCGAGGTGTGGTGTGCGGGCGTGGAAATACTGCGTTGGGTTAAGCGGAGCGGGCGGTGAGCGCAAGCCGATGAATGTGGCTCACGCGGCCCCCGCGTGAATCGAAACCAAAGCGCGCAGCGCCAAACACATCTGTGCTATCTGCGTCATCTGTGGCATCTGCGGCAATATTACCGCGGATGCCACAGATGACGCAGATAACACAGATGGCTCAAAGATAGAGCGCTTCTATTCACTCCAATGCTCTCTGCGTCCTCCGCGCCCTCCGCGAGTTCCGCGGCAATATAACCGCGGAAGACGCGGAAGGCGCGGAGGACGCGGAGGACGCGGAGGACGCGGAGAGTATCGATGGGGCGCTGCGCGCTGTGTTTTCAAATCACGCGGGGGGCCGCGTGAGCCACATTCGCGGCTCGCAAATCTCCGGAGATATGTCATACTTTTGGTCCTCGTGGAAAACCCGCAGCCCAATCCGAAAAGCAACGAGCTCCGTCTCCCGCCGATGGAGAAATATGCGCAGTCGCCTTTGACCAAGGGGCTGTCGCCGGATGGGCCGGCGTTCCGGCTGCGGCTGCCGAAGCCGTCGTGGTGGCGGCGGCCGGGCGTGTGGATTGCGCCGCTGCTGTTCATCCTCGGCGTGCTCATCGCGCTGGTGACGCCGTTGGTGCACCGCGAGCATCTGCCGCCGATCGATGACCGGCTGCCGACCATCGTGATCGACGCCGGGCATGGGGGCCACGACAGCGGCGCGATGGGCAATGGGCTCGTGGAAAAGACGCTCACGCTCGACACCGCGCTGCGGCTGGAGCACCAGCTCCGGCTGCGGGGCTATCGCGTGGTGCTGACGCGATGCGACGACACCTTTCTGGAACTCATCGAGCGCTCCGAGGTGGCGAATGCGCTGTCGAATCCGCTCTTTGTCAGCATCCATTTCAACGACAACGCGACCACGAGCGGAGATGGGGTGGAAACTTTTTACGCGGTGCAAAAAGCGGGGTTGCTGCCGATTTTCTCGATTGCCGAGGAGCCGAGTCCGCTCTTTGCGCAGTGCGTGCAGGCGGCGATGGTCACTGGCCTGGGCGTGACCGATCGCGGCACGAAATCGCGCCAGCTTTCCGTGGTGCGCCACGCGCTGTGCCCCGCCGTGCTGGTGGAAGGCGGGTTCATTAATAATCCCGAGGAAGCGCGCAAACTGGCGCTGCCGGAGTATCGGGAGCGCATCGCCATCGCCGTGGCGGATGGGATCGGCGATTTTCAAAAGCGGCGTGCGGCCCCGGCGGCGAGCGGGTCGCTGACGACGGTGGCGAATACGCGGTAGGTCGGAGCTCGGGGACGCGACGAAAGCGGCAGGATGCCGCTTCTACGGGCGGGGTCGATCGCGCGGGGCGCAGTCTGGAGTGCGGTGGCTTGCCACCGCTCTGTGGCCCGGCGCGGCTTGCCGCGTGCGGTGGGAGAATCTCCCGACCATGGAAAGCTGCTCCCCACCGCAGGCAGCAAGCTGCCTCATGCCGCAGAGCGGTGCCAAGGCACCGCACTCCAGACTGCTGCTCGCGCGATGCTCACTTCCTTTCGGTATTGGAACGCCTTGCGCCCGCGGGGCTCGCCCGCTACGGCGTCGGCCATGAAACGCATCTGCGTCTATTGCGGGTCTTCGCCGGGGGCGGCGCCGGCTTTTTCCGCGGCAGCGGAGAGCCTCGGCACGCTGCTCGCGCGGCGGGGGATTGGGCTGGTCTACGGTGGCGGGAATATCGGGCTCATGGGCATTCTGGCGCGCGCGGCGCTGAAGGCGGGCGGCGAAGTGATTGGGGTGATTCCGCGGGCGTTGCTGCAAAAGGAACTCGGCCTGCGCGATTGCACGGAGCTGCGCGAAGTCGGCTCGATGCACGAGCGCAAGCAGCTCATGGCGGATCTGAGCGACGGCTTCATCGCGCTGCCCGGCGGCATCGGGACGTTTGAGGAATTGCTGGAGACGTTCACGTGGCAGCAGCTCGCGTTTCACGATAAGCCCGTGGGGATTCTCAATGTGGAGGATTTTTACGCGCACCTGCTGACGTTCCTGCGGCATGCGGCGGAGCAGCAGTTTTTGCGGGAGGAGCATTTGCAATCGCTGCTCGTGGATGCCGATGCCGTGAGCCTGCTGAAGCGCATGGCGGAGTGGCGGCCATTGCACCTCGAGAAATGGTGGGAGCGGCCGGCGCCGGAGGCGAGGTAGGGAACGTCCAACGTCCGACGTCCAACATTCAACGTCCAATACGCAGGCGACGGGCGGGGGCGTCTCGTAGAAGCGGCATCCTGCCGCTTGTTGGAGGTTCACGAAAGCGGCTGGAAGCCGCTTCTACGAGCAGTCCCCGCCCGTCGCTTGCGCATTAGGTGTTAGATGTTGAGCGGCCTCACACAAACATGCGGTGGCCATCCCGCAAAGCCGGGCTACTCTGCCCCACTTTCTTTTTCCCGTGATGCTCCGCTCACCCATGCCCGCCCTGGTTGCCGTGCTGCTGGCGCTGGTGGGGGCGGCGCCGGCCGCCCGCCTCCCGCTCGGCGGCATTGGCGTGAGCTATGGCGAGGACAAGACGGCGCGGCTGCCGCTGGTGATCGATGGGCGCGACACGGGGCGGCTGGGATGGTCGGTTTTTCCCCGCACGAATGAAGCGCATGCGCTCTTTGTAAAAACCGCGGAGCCGGTGCATGCGCGGGCGTTCGATCTCACGCTCTGTTTTCTCTCGGGGATGCCGAAGCGGTATTTTGGAAACTTCGCGCTGTCGTACACGACCGATGCCAAGCCGTCGCTCGAGGGCCAGTGGCAGCGGGCGAAGCCGGTGAGTTTCACGGCCACGGGGACGACGCTCACGCCGCAGCCGGATGGCCGGCTCACGGCGAGCCCCGGGGACAACATGATCGGCGACGCGATTTTTCAGATCCGCATCGAGACGGCGCCGGAGCAGGCGGTGACGGGGTTTCGCGTGGATGTGTATCCGTTCGAACGGCCCGATGTGCCGGGGCTGCGCGTGGCGTGGAATGAGTACAAGGATTTTTGCCTCACGGAGCTGCGCGTGGAGGCGGTGACGATCAATACGACGAATATCGCGCTGGGGCGTCCGGCGAAGGCCTCGCACGCGCTGTGGGCGGACCAGCCGGCCTCTGTGCTCACCGACGGGTTGCCGGGGAGTTTCAATCATCCCGCGGATCCGGGGCTGGGCGCGGAGTTTTATTTTCAGATCGATCTCGGGTCGGTGGTGGCGCTGGATCATGTGGCGCTGCGCGGGCGCGGGGATGGGTACGGATCGGACCGCATGTCGCACTTGCATCTCGCGCTGTACGATCGCGAGCCCGATGGAAAAACGGAGCCGGTGTGGCAGGCGGTGGATCGCGCGGACGGCAGCTACCCGGCGCCGGGCGAGGTGGACGTGATTCGCATGGAGCAGGGCCAGGGCCTCGGGGCCGGGCGGTATCTGCGCATTTCGAGCGACAGCCCCGTAGCCTTTTCGCCGCAGCTCGCGGAGGTGGAGGCGTATCCGCTGCTGGTGCCGCGCGTGGAATCCGTGCTGGCCGACGGGCGTGCGCTCTCGCGGGCGAATGGCGTCGAGGTGCCGCCGGGCACGCAGGTGCTACGCATCGCGCTCACGATTCCCGGCTCGGGGCTGCCGGAGCGGCTGCCGCTGCGCTGGCGGGCGCGCGGCTGGCAGAATGACTGGCATGAGACGGATCAGCGCGTCATTGAGCTGGCGCATCCGCCGGCGGGACCGTTCGAATTCGAAGCGCAGGTGGGCCACACCGATCGTGAATGGAACGGGATTCCGCTGCGCTTTTCCGTCCGGGTGGCGCGGCATTTTTGGGAGACGCGCGAGTTTTTTGTGCTGACGGGATGCGCGGTGCTTGGCGGGACGCTGCTCGGTTTTCGCCAGGCGGCGCGGCGGCGCGAGGCGCGGCGGCTCGCGGTGCAGCGCCACGAAGCCGCACTGGCGGAGGAGCGCAGCCGCATCGCGCGCGACATGCACGATGAAGTCGGGGCGCGCCTCTCGCAGCTCGCGCTGTTGCAGGATCTGATTTTGCGGCGGCACGCGTCGCTGCCCGCCGACACGCAGCAGAGTTTGCGCGAGCTGGCCGTGAGCACGCGCGACACGGTGAATGCGCTGGACCAGGTGGTGTGGGCCGTGAACCCGCTGCACGACACGCTCACCGGGCTCGCCGAATATCTCGCCTATGCCGCGAGCAGCTACCTCACCCCGCTGGATATCACGTGCCGGCTCGATGCGCCGTACGAGTGGCCGGAACTGCCGGTGCGCGCGCAGGTGCGCCACCAGCTTATTCTCGCCTTCCGCGAAGCGCTGCAAAACGTGGTCAAGCATTCCGGTGCGCGCAACGTGACGCTGACCATGCGCTATGAGGCGCCGCGCTTTACCGTGACCCTCGCCGATGATGGCCGCGGACTGCCCGCCGACCTCGCCGGGGTGGGCAAGGAAGGCCTCGCCAATATGCGCACGCGCCTCGCTTCCATCGGCGGCGTCGCCGAGATCCGCAACCGCCCCGCCGGGAAAGCCGGCGAGCGGCCGGGCGGGACGGAGGTGGTGCTTCGTGCTGACTTGAACCATTCGAATTCTTCCGCGTCATGACCATCCGCACTGCTCTCGTCGAGGACGTGGCCCCTTTTGCCCGCGCCCTGAAACAATACATCGAAGCCAGCGATTCCGGCGTGGAGTGCATCGGCGTTTACCCGAATGCCGAGGACGCCCTGCGCGCCCTGCCGAAGACGCGCCCGCATGTGGCGGTGGTGGACATCAATCTGCCCGGGATGAGCGGCATCGAGCTGGTGGCGCGGCTGCGCGAAATCTGCCCGGAGGTGCTCTGCCTCATTCTCACGACGTATGAGGACACCATTCCGATCTTCAACGCGCTGAAAGCCGGCGCCTGCGGGTATCTGCTGAAGCGCGCGCCGGCGGAGGAGATCGTCGCGGCGATCGTGCAGGCGCACCAGGGCGGCTCGCCCATGTCGCCGCAGATCGCGCGGAAGGTGGTCGGCTTTTTCCACCGGCAGCCGGTGACCGACGGCCTGGAAGCGCTGACGGAGCGCGAGCGGGACGTGCTGCAGCTCCTCGCCGAGGGAGCGATGTACAAGGAGATCGCGGCCAAGCTGAGCATCAGCATCGACACCGTGCGCACGCATATCCGGAAGGTGTATGAGAAGCTGCATGTGCACTCGCGGACGGAGGCGGTGCTGAAATACCTCGCGAAGCAGTGACGCGGCCCTCCGCTTGAATCAAAACCAAAGCGCGAAGCGCCTGAATAAATCTTTGCGCCTTAGCGCCTTTGCGTGAGACCAATTTAGGCTCACGCAAAGGCGCAAAGACGCAAAGGTCCTGGTCTCCACAGAGGACATAGATGAGGCGGCGGTGCGGTGAATTAGCGAAGATTAGTGCCGATTAGCGGTAAGAAATGCGCGCTCTTGAAACCGCTAATTGCCGCTAATCTTCGCTAATTCATTTCAAAGAATGGCGCTCCCAATGGTAACTTGTGATCAACGCGCGTGACGCGCTGGGCGCTTGGCTTTCGGTTCACGCGGAGGGCCGCGTGAGCCACGTTGCGGTGAGCCACATTTGCGCTCGCCGCGGTGCGGCGCTCTGCGGAATGTTTTGAGGCATGCCTGCTACTACTTCACACGATCCCGTTGCTCTTGCTCTCGCCGAAGACGTCGGCCCGGGAGATGTCACGTGTGAGTTTTTTGTCGGCGCGGAGTTGCGCGGGCGGGCGCGGATTTTTGCGAAGCAGGCGTGCGTGCTGGCGGGGATCGAGGAGGCGGCGCGGACGTTTCGGCTGGTGGACCCGCAGACGACGGTGCGCACCCTGCGGGCCAATGGGGATGCTCTGGCGGTGGGCGATGCGGTGCTGGAGGCGGAGGGTGCGGTGCGGTCGCTGCTCACGGCGGAGCGCACGGCGCTGAATTTTGTGCAGCGGCTCAGCGGCATCGCCACGCTCACGCGCGCGTATGTGGAGGCGGTGAAGCCGCATCGCACGCGCATCCTCGATACGCGCAAGACCACGCCCGGGCTGCGGCTGCTGGAAAAAGCGGCGGTGGCCGCGGGCGGCGGGACGAATCACCGGCTCGGGCTGCACGACATGGCGATGGTGAAGGAGAATCATTATGCAGCGGATCCGAGTCTGCCGGCGTTGCGCGCGGCGATCGCGAAATTTCATGCGGCGCGCCCGGGGATGAAGCTGGAGATCGAGGCGCAATCGCTGGCGCAGGTGCGCGATTTTCTCGGGCTCGAGGGCGTGGACATGATCATGCTCGACAATCTTTCCGTGGCGGAGATGACCGAGGCCGTGCGGCTGCGTGCGGAGTTGAATCCGCGCGTGCTGTTCGAGGCGAGCGGGGGGATTACGCTGAAGACGATTGGGGCGATCGCGGCGACGGGCGTGGATTTCATCAGCGCCGGGGCGCTGACGCACTCGGCGCCGGCGGTGGATTTTTCGCTGGATCTGGTGCAGGGGAAGTAAAGCTGCCACACGGTCAGGCGCCGGTCCAAATGGAAGCGCCGTTGCTGGGAGCGCCGACGTCCTCAGTCGGCCATCTTCATAGCGCGAAGCGCGTGACCGGAGGCGGTTCTTTCATCCACGAAAAACACGAAAGACACGAAAAACTCTGCTTTCGTGTCTTTCACAAATTTCGTGGACCAAAATCGATGCCGGACTGAAATGGCAATGCCTTCAGTCAGGCGCTTCGCGCTAGTTGGATGGCCGACTGAGGACGTCGGCGCTCCCAGCAACGGCGCTCCCGTTTGGACCGGCGCCTGACAAAATTATTCTTTCGGTGGATTCACTTCGCGGGTGGTCGCGCCGTTGGTTTCGCTCAGGACGAGGATGGCCATTTTTTCCACCTGCGCGAGTTCGGCGGGTTTGAGCATTTGGTAGTTGAGGCCGCCGGCGGCGGGGAGAGGGATGGGCGGCGGCTCGACGATGGGCGTGTTGGCGGGCGGGCTGTTGAGGCTGGCGTAGTCGAAGCGGCCGCGGAGATCGGTGTAGCCGTCTTTGAAGAAGCGGACGGTGCCGCCTTTCAGCCGCGCGTAGACTTTCACGTAGGCTTTGGGCAGCGGCTTGTCGGCAGTGGCGTCGCGCACTTCGAGGCGGCCATAGTTTTCGGTGAGGACGAGCTTCAGCGTGTTCGCGTGGTAGGGCTGGGCTTTGCGCTGGCCGGCGGCGACGACTTCCACGAGCACGTTCGCCTTCGCGAATTCGGCGGGGAGCGGCAGCTCGGTTTTGTCCTTGTCCTTGGGCAGCGCGGCGGTCTCGGTTTTCGTGGGCTTCACGATGCTGAAGCGGCTGGAGTCCTCGCTGACAAAGGGGCTGCTGCTGAACGAAAACTCGGGGTCCATGAGGTAGTAGTTCACGGTGACCTCGCTGAGATTTTTGTAATTCAGCGCGAGGGCGCGGTTCTCCACTTTGAAGTCGTAGGACGGCTCGGTGGCCGCGAGGTCGGACTGCTGTTTGTCGCGGTCGGGCTTGTCCCCGGCCTTGGCGGCGGCTTTGCCGTCGAGCTCGTCGAGCTGCGAGGTCACATCGCCGAAGATCGTGCGCCAGCGCGGCACGGGGTAGTCGGCATACTTCGCGGCGATGCCGCGCGCCTCAGCGAGGTTGTTTTCGTAGAAGTCGGCGTAGCAGCGGAAGTAATCGTGCTGGATTTGCGTGGGCAGTTCCTTCGCATCGATGCTGTGAAAGCGCGTGAGCGCCTCCTCCACGCGGTCCTGCAGGAAGAGGTAATAGGTCACGCCCATGCTGTCGGTGGCGTCGAGCGCGGGCTTGTAGGCGAGCACGTCGAGCAGCGAGCGATACTGGCCCAGCACGGCGGGGTTGGCGATGCGGTGTTCGGCGCCGAGGCGATGCGCGCGCTGGTTTACGAGCGGCGAGTATTCGAGATGCTCGTAGGTGCGGCGCGCCACGGGGTCGATGAGCAGGAGCTTCGTGGAAAGCCACGGGCCGCAGTGCGCGAGGAATTCATCGTGGCGCAGCAGCCATTCGCGCAGCGCGACGGGCTCATGGTGCAGCAGCGCGTAGCGGTAGATGTCGGCATTCCAAACGTGGTGCGCGGCGAGAAAGGCGGCGAGCTTTTTGAAAAAGGCGGCGTCCTGGCAGCGCCACGCGATGCGGCTGAGATCGAGCGCGGGCAGGTTGGTTTTTTCGAGGAAGGCGAAGACTTCGTCGCTCGTGCCTTCCTGCGAAACGTAGAGCCACGCGGCCTTGTCCACCTCGGTGAGTTTCTTCACCACCTGGAATTCCAGTGCCTTGCCGGCGCCAACCACCGCGCCGTTCACGGCCACGTTCACGGGGAAGTGCGGGAATTTTTTGGCGCCGGAATCGGCGGGGAAATAAAAGTAATACTCGAAGGTCTGCGTGGTGTAGGGCGTGAGGTGGATGAAGCGCGAATCGGTCATCTTGCTGCCTTTCACGGGCAGCGCGCCTTGCGGGATTTGCAGCAGCACGTCGGCCTTGGCGGGGCCGCTGGTGGGATTCGTCACCACGACGTTCGCGCCGTAGACGGTGCCGGTGAGGAATTCGCCGGTGACGTAATTTTCGAACTGCTCGTTACCTTCCTTCCGGTAGCGGTCGTTGTCGCGGAAGAAGCTCTGGGAGACGAGGAGCTGTGGCGCATTCGCGGGTGCGGCGGCGGAGGGTTTCACCTCCTTGTGGAAAACGATCACCGGACCGCCGGCGGTGATGGTGAGCTGGCTGCCGTCGATTTTGTTGGTGTGCTTCGGCGCGTCGAAGGGCAGGTCGGTCACCGCGAGCGCGAGCATCATCTCGGCGAAGTTGCCATGCGCCTCGGTGATGTGCGGGGAGACGAAGGGGCCCTTGGAGCCGTCCGCGACCCATTGCGCGTAATCGCGCCAGAAGGCGTTCGTGGGGATGAGCGCGGCGTTTTGCTCGGTGATGCGGAGGTGGTAGTAATTGTTCTCCGCCCATTCTTTCGTCACGCCGAGGGCGCGGTAGTAGGCGCGGACCTTTTGCTGGAGCGCGATCGCGTCGCTGGCATCCCAATAGGCCTTCTCGCCGCCCAGCTTGGTGGCTTCGTCCTCGTACCAGGCGCGGCCATTGACCAACTGCGCCGCATGCGCGCGGCCCTGGGCCTGCGAGACGGCGACGCGGAGTGCCGGCAGTTCCTGGAGTTTCTTTTCCACGACGCCGTCGTCGAGGTCGGCAAGCTTCTCCAAGTCCTGCACCGAGTAGGAGAGGTTGTTCGGGTTCCGGCCCATCTGCCGGAGCTGCGCTTCCGAAAGGACCCGGGACCCGTTGACGTCGAAGCGCTCGGTGGTGGAAAGCGATTCGCCGAGGGCGCCCGCCGTGGGGCCGCCGCCGGGGGACGCTTTTTTCGGAGCGGGTGGGGGCGTATCGATGGCGGCGGCCGGCATCGGGATGGCGACGGGAGCGGCTTCGTCGGCCTTGCCCTTGGCATCTTGAATCATTCTGCCGGCGGAGTCCTGGCCTTCGTTCGCCTCCAGCGCGCGGCCCCGCAGGGCGGTCTCGAAGAGGCGCTCCTCCTCGGCCGCATTGGGCGGGAGCAGCTCCCACTGCTCGCGGAGCTGGCGGGAAAGATTGGCGGCCTCGGCGTTGAGGCGCGTGCCGAGCAGCGCGCGCTCGGCGGCGTTGAGGCGCTCGAAGGCCCACGGCTCCAGGTACGGCGTGAGATCGCTGCCGAGCAGGAAGTCGTCGAGGAAGGTCTTGTCCTTTTTGTTGGCGAGCGCGGGCTTGATGACTTTGTCGAAAAACGCGGGGTCCTTGCGGGCGAGGTAAAAGTTCAGCTCGTGACAGGCGTACTCGTTGTATTTGGCGCGCTTCTCGTCGTCCTTGAACTTCGGCCACTGGAGCACCCAGCCGAACTGCTGGAAGGTGCCGTTGCCGCTGAGCGTACCGAGCAGCGAGTGGAGGCCGCCGAGCGTGTCGTAGGTTTCCACCTCGCTGGTGAGGATGTCGTCGAGCGTGAGCGTGCGGCCCGGCTCCAGCACGGTGGTCTCGCGGTGCTGGCTGAAAGCCTTGGCGGGATCGAGGTTTCGCGCGAGGCGCTGGTCGGCGAATTTCGTGCCGGCCTCGGGCAGCGCGAAGGCCTGCCACTCGGCTTGCGCGAGGTCCTCCACGTAAATCTGCACGTGCTGGCGGTCGCCGAGGGCCTTGCGGTCAATGCGCACCACGCCGTCCGGATCGGGCGCGAGATTGTAGAGCGTAGGCGCGGGGGCGCCGAGGAAATCGAGGTTCGTGTCAGCACGCTCCTCGGCGCTGATCGGAGCGTCCGCCTCCTTGGCCACTTCGGCCATGGGCTCGGGATTGTTCACCGCGGCGGCCTTGGCGCCGTCAGTCTTGGCGGCCTCCTCGCCGCGGCGCTGGGTGAGGGAATCCACGCTGGTGTCGCGCACGGCCCAGGGATTCAGCAGCAGGCCGGGACGCGCGAGCAGGTTGCCGGGAAAGAGCTTCGCGTAGCGGCGCTCGAGGATGTAGCGGTACTCGTCGCCGATTTCGCGGCCGTTCGCGAAAAGGTTGGGGAGCTGCGCGGGCGAGCCTTCGCCGAGGCCGAAGCGGGTGAAATTGCCAAACTCGCCAAACATCCCGGAGCCCGGGGCGAAGCGCGTGGCGGCGATGTGCACGCGGGTGAAGCCCGTGGCTCCGGCGAGTTTCACCGTGATGATGTCCTTTTCCACCGCGACGTTCGTGATGTGCAGATTGGCCGCGCGGGAAAGCTCGAGGTTGCGATGCTTGCCGAGCAGCCAGCCGCCCATCACACGGCCTTCGGTGACCTTGATTTGGATGACGAGATCATTGTCGCGGAAACTGAGCGCGTAGTCGCCGGGGGCGAGCCCGGCGATTTCCACGAAGCCGTCCTTCAGCGCGAGCTTCGACTTGAGATCGGCGACCGGCGTGTCGCCGCGCACTTCGAGCAGCGAAAGCTCCGCCTGCGGAGTTTCGCCGGCGACGCCGGGAACGGCGGCGGGCCAGGGAAGGCGCACGGTGTCCCCGGCTTTGGCGTGGATGGTTTCGTCCCAGGTGCGCTCGGCATCGATCGGGGTGAAGTCCACCTTCCGGTAATTGGGCAGATCGGCGTGCACGAGCGCGATGCCGGTGAGCGCACCGAGGGTCACGCGGCCTTTATCGTCAGTTTGCAGCGAGAGCTCCTGGGTGCGTTCGAAACCGCGATGCGTGAATTTAAAAACCACCGGGAGATCCCGCACGGGCTCGCCGTTCTTGCCGAGGACCTCGAAAACGCAGGCGCCTTCGAATTTGGAAAAGTGGCCGTCATAGGTGGCCTCGGATTGGTCCATGCCATTGAGCTCCCACGTGTGCGCGGCGCTGACGTCGATCTTCTCGCCGCCTTTGCTGAGCATGGCCACTTTGCCGGAGAGCACCACCGTCAGGGAGGCGAGGCGCTCGGGCACGGGGATGCTGTGCAGGAGGTCGCCGCCGGCGCCGATCTTCAGGTCTTTCAGCTCGCGCGTGGTGGAGACGCCGTCCTGCGACTTGGTGGTGATGGTGAGCTTCGGCTCGGTGACGAGCGCGGGGTCGAGGTGCGTCTCGCCGAGCATGAGGTCGGTGCGCACGGCGAGCACGGCCTCGCGGCGGGCGAGGAGCTGCTCGCGCTCGATGTGGAACTGCGCCTCGAAGCGGTAGCCTTCCTGGTGCTGCGTGAACTTCGCGAGCGTGGCAGCGTTGCCCTCGGCGTCCGAGACGACCACGTCGCGCTCGCCGTCGGCGGCGGCGTAAGGAATCACGATGCGGCCCAGCTTTTCGTCGGTGGGGAACTTGCGCCCGTCGAGCCACGCCACGGCATCCTTCACCGGCTCGCCTTTTTCATCGAGCACGAGGAGCAGATCGCCGGTGGGTCCGGTCTGCTGCAGCACCTGCCACGGCGCGGTGCGAATCAGCGCGCGGCTGCTGCGGCCGCCGCCGATGAACTCCACCACCCACGCGCCGCGTTTGCCTTTCAGCTCGGGGAACTTGAACGTCTGCCGCGTGCGCTGGAAAGGGCCGGTGTCGAACTTGTGGGTCTGCTCGCTGTTGGCCACGAGGCCGTCGAGCTGGAGATCGGTGTTGAGCTGCTCGGGATGCGACTGGAAGAAATTCAGCGTGTTCACCTCGTAGGTGCGCACGAGGAGCGTGGGCGAATTTTTCACGATCACGTCGAATTGCACGTCGCCGCCGAGCTCGATGAAGGGCGGGTTCGAGGCGGGAAATTCCACGTCCACGCGCTCCTTCAGCGCCTGGAATTCCTCGGGCGTGAGCCACGGGGCCCAGCGCTCCGGGTTGGCGAAGCCGCCGGTGATGAGCGCCTCGGCGAGGATGGGCCGCAGCCAGCTCTTCTGCACGTATTCGAGATACGGCGCGAGCAGGCCCTCGCCGGCTTTCGCGGGCGCGGCGGCGGCAGCTTTGGCAAACAGCGCGAGAAAGTATTCGCGCACGAGTTTTTCGTCGCTCTGGATGGCGCCCTGGCCGACGAAAATCTCCGGCTCGTCGCCGAGGTCGGCGCGGTTTTCGTCGCGGATTTTGTCGAGCCACTTCGGGTTGGCGTAGTCCACCTGGCGCGGGAGCTTGAGGTACTCGAGGAAACGCGCGGGATCGTAGACGCCCTTCTTCCGATCGTGGTCCAGGCGGCGGTAGAGGATGGCGGCCTTCAGACTATTGTGTGCGGCGGGGAGCGTCTTGGCGTAGGCCCAGAGGCGGTCCAGCCACGCCTCGCGCGCGGCGGGATCGAAGTCCACGTCGGTATCCGCGGAAGGCGCGAGTTTCTTGAGCCGCGTGGTGATGAAATCGTCGTCGTTGGCGAGCGACGGGATCGCTCTCACCAGCGCGTCGAGCTGCTCGGGCAGGAGGCTTTCGTGGATCGGAAAATGCGCGAAGCCCTCGGTGTCCTCGCTCTTCAGCTCCGTGATGAGCAGTTCCACGAGGCCGGGCACATCGGGGCGCTCCAGCTTTTCCAGCAGCACGCGGCGATGGGCGTCGCTGAGCTTCGTCTTGCTGCGCACGAGTTGCTCCATGGCGCCGAGCGAGAGCGAGTGGATGCCGTCGGCCTCGGTGAGCGCGTCCTGCTCGAATACCGAGCGGGCGATGCGTTTCTGGTCGAGCGCGGTGGGGAGATCGGGCTTTTGATCGCGCACGATGCGCTGATCGTTGAAGGTCACGTGCAGGCGGTCCTTCAGATACTCCAGCGTCTTTTGCGGCGAGGTGTCGTAGGCGAGGAGGGCCTCGCGGTTTTCGATGACGCGGCGGCGCTCGCTTTCATCGGGGAAGCGTTTGCGCCATTGCGTGAGCAGGTCGGCGAGCTTCGCGGCGTTCCGGGTGTTTTGGTAATGGAGCGCGTGGAAGAAATAGTAGTCCTCGCTGCCGGGGACGAGTTCGCCGAGGGCCTTCTCGCGATCGGGCGCGAGGGCAAAGCGCTCGAGGAAGCCGACTTCGTTCTCCGCCCAATTGGTGGCTGGGAAAACGAGGGCCGTCAGCGCGGCGAGAGCGGCGGGGAGGTAAGTGCGCGTGTTCATGTGGCGAGGTCCGGCTGGCTGGAAATTTGTGATGGCCCGCGTGCGTATGAGCAAGCGCAGGGTATGAGGAGAGGTACGCCAAAACTCCGGGCGGGTTGTGAGAGGTTTGTCAAAAGGGGGTGAGGAATTTAGGATTTAGGATTCGCTCCGAAGTTCGGAGCGAATCCTAGATTCTAATATCCTCACGCGGCTTCGGGGAAGAGGAGGCGGAAAGTGGCGCCGTCGCCGGGGATGCTTTCGACGGCGATGGTGCCGCCCATGATTTCGACGAGGCGCTTGACGATGGCCAGGCCGAGGCCGTGGGAGCTTTCGCCGCCGGTGGGCTGGGCGCTGAGGCGGGTGAATTTTTCGAAGAGCTTGGGCTTTTCCTCTTCGCGGATGCCGGGGCCGGTGTCGTGGATGCTGAATTCCACGCGGCCGGAGCGGCGGGCGACTTGCACGTCCACGCGGCCGCCGGTGGGGGTGAACTTGATGGCGTTGCCGACGAGGTTGTCGGTGATTTGCGCGAGGGCGTCGGCGTTGCCGACGATCTGGCCGTCGTCGCCGGGGTTGAAATAGAGCGCGATGGATTTCGCTTTGGCCTGCGGCTGGAAGGAGGCGACGACGTCGGCCACGGAGCTGGCGATGGGGACTTTTTTCAACTCGAAGGACGGCGGGCCGGCTTCGAGGGAGTTCACCTTCAGCACATTTTTCACGAGGCGCGACATGCGGTCGACGGTCTGGCGCACCACCTCGAGGCTGTCGTCATCATCGGGACTTTTCTCCGGGCTTTTCTCGAGATGGTCGCAGGCGAGGATGATGGTCTGGAGCGGGTTGTTCAGGTCGTGCGCGAGCATGGCCATGAGGTGGTCCTTTTCCTCGTGGAGCTCGTGCGATTCCTTTTCCGCGCGGCGGCGCGCGTTCAGCTCGGAAGAGAGGCGGCGATTTTTGAAAACGACGACGCCGAGCACCAGCGCGGCGGTGCCGAAGACCCAAAGGGCAAAGCGCTTCACCACGCTCCAATTGATGGCGCCGGCGATGTCCACAGGCACCCATTTGTCGCGCAGGCGCCCGAGCTCTTCGTCGGAAATCGAAGAGACGCCTTTTTGCAAAATGTCGTGGAGCACGGGCTCGGTGGTCGGCACCGCGAGGCGCAGCTCGAAATCGAACTCGGCGAGGCCGACGATTTTCAAATTGGTGAGCCCCTCGCTGCGCATGAGGCTGCTGGCGCTGACGAGATTTTCCACCATGGCATCGGCCTGCCCGCGCGACACGGCCTGCAGGGCTTCGGCGGTGGTCTTCGTCTTTTTAAGATGGATGCCGGGGTACTGCTGCTCGATGGTGGAGGTGGTGACGTAGGCCGCGGGCGCGGCGACGACGCGGCCGGAGAGATTGCGCAGGCCGGTGTAAAAAGGCGCATCGGTCCGCATGATCACGGCCACGGGCGCGCGCATGTACGGCTGGGTGAAGAGGAAATTTTTCTCGCGATCGGGCGTGGCAGCCATGCCGCAGAGCAGGTCCACGCGGCCGGCGTCGGCGAGCGCGAGGGTCTCCTCCCAATTGGCGGTCTGCTGCACCTCGAAGCGCACGCCGAGCCGCTGCCCGAGGTCGGCGAGGATGTCGGCGTCCATGCCGTCGTGCACGCCGTCCTTGTTGAAAAACGAGAAGGGCGGCCAAGCGGGATCGGCGCCGACTTTCAGCACCGGGTGCTTTTGGAGCCAGGCAGATTCGGTCTCAGTCAGCGAGAGGACCGGGCGCGCGGGCCCGCCTGCGAAGGCCGGGGAGACGGCGGCGCAGCACGCTCCCCCGAGCAGGAGTATCCGTGCGAGAACTGACAGCGAGCTGCGCATGGCAGGAGTGTTATTTGCCGTAGGCGGGGACGGAGGGCAAGCTCGGCGGCGGGACGCCGCCGAACGTCCAACGTCCAACGTTCAACGCTCAACGTCCAACATCCAAGGCGCAGGCGACGGGTGGAGGTGCCTCGTAGAAGCGGCTTCCAGCCGCTTTTTGGAGGTTCACGGAAGCGGCTGGAAGCCGCTTCTACGAACAACGCCCGCTCGTCGCTTGCGCCTTGAACGTTGGACGTTCCCTTACCCGCCCAGTTTCTTGGCCAGGTCCTCGTATTCCTTAAGCATCCGCGTGTCCTTTGGGGTTTTCTTTTGCGCGATGGCCAGGGCGCGGGTGGCTAGTTTTTGGGCTTCGGCGGTTTTGCCGAGGGGGGCGAGGGTTTCGGCGAGGGCTTTGGCGGTGGCGCCGACGAAGGGGTGCTCGGGGTCGTAGAGGGTTTCGCCGCGGGTGAGGGCGTGGCGGAGGAGGGGCTCGGCTTCGGCGAAGGCGCTTTTTTTGATGAGCAGTTTGGCGAGCTGGAGCTGGCTCTCGATGGTGTCGGGGTGGTCGGCGCCCTGGCGTTTTTCGAGGTCCTTGAGCCCGCGGCGGAGGAGGGGCTCGGCGCCCGCGAGGTCGCCGGCGTCGCGCTGGATGAAGCCGAGCGATTCCCCGGCGGCGATGGTGCGCGGGTCGTCGGCGCCGAAGCGGTCGGTGAGGATGGATACGGCGCGGTAGGCGATCTCCAGCGCGCGGGTGTTTTCGCCTTTGCGGCTGAGGACGGAGGCGAGCGTGAGCATGGCGTCGACGGTGCGCGGGTGGTCGGGGCCGGTGACGCGCTCGCGGGCGTCGAGCGCGTCGCGGGCGCGCTGCTCGGCGGTTTCGAGGTCGCCCTGGGCAAGGGCCACGCGGGCGAGGTCGTGCAGGCTGGTGAGGGTGTCGGTGTGCTCGGAGGCGAGCGTGGCGGTGCGGCGCTCCCACACGGCGCGGAAGAGCGTCTCGGCCTCGCCGTAATCGCCGAGCACGAAGCGCATGTTGGCGAGGTTGGAGCGGGTGCGGAGGGTCTCGGGGCCATTCTCGCCCTCGGTGCGCTCGCGGGCGGCGAGCACTTCGCGGAAGAGCGTCTCGGCGTCGCGGAAGCGGCCCTGCCGCGCGGTGAACACGGCCACCTGGCTGAGCGCGGCGATGGTATCGGGGTCGGACGGGCCGAGCGCGCGCTGGGCGATCTCCAGCACCTCGCGGCAGATTTTTTCCGCGCGCACGTGCTCGCCGCGAGACGAGAGGGCGCCGGCGAAATTCATGCGGTACTGCAGCACTTCGCGGTGCTCCGGGCCGAGCACGCGGGTGCCCGCGGCCACGAGCTGCTCGTAGATTTTTTCCGCGGCGGGCATGTCGCCGCTTTCCCATTCGCGCGCGGCCACGCGGCGGGCCACGGCCAGGCGCTCCTTGCTATCGACGCCCGAGCCGCGGAGCCACACATCGAGGGCGCGGCGGAGATGCGGCACGGCCAGGGGCTGCTGGCCGGCGCTCCACAGGAAATTGCCGAGCTTCACCACGGCGGTGACGGTCGCGGGGTGCTCGGGCCCCAGCGCCGTCTCGCGGGCGGCGATGAGCTGCTGGAAAAAGGTGGCCATGGTTTCCACGAAACCGGAATCGACCGGCTGGGGCAGGGGCTGGGCGAGGAGTTCTTCGAGGCAGGCGAGGGTGGCGGGAGCATCGGGCCCCGGCGCTTTTTGCAAACCCGCCAGCGCTTTGACCAAGCCCTCCCGGCGGTCGGTGACGAGCGTCTTCGGATTGTGCGCAGCGGCGATGGCCTCGGCGGCCTGCACCTGCGCTTTTGCCGCGGCCGAGCCGGTGAGCGGTCCATCGGACGAGGTCAATTTTTTGGCCATGCGCAGGAGGGAATCGCCGCCCTCGTCGTCGCCCTTCCAGGCGAGCAGGCGCGCCATGTCGAGCGTGGCGGCGAGCCAGTCATCCGGCGTGACGGCGGCGGCGGAGAGCGCCTCCAGGCGTTTCTTTTCCCCGGCGATCGCTTCGTCGGCCTGGCCGAGGCAGAAGCGGAGCAAGGCGTATTCGTGCCAGGCGGCGGCTTCGTCGGCGGGGATCTTGGCGTCGGCGGCGGTGGCGGCCTGGGTGCGGGCGCGATTGGCGGCGGCCTCGAGCGCGGCGAGGATCTCCGGCTCGGAGCGCTGGGCATTCAGCGCCACCTCGGCGCGGGCCGTGGCGAGAGGGTTTTTGTCCGGGGTGGACGCGGCGTCCAGCCAGAGGCGGAGAATCTCGGTGGCGAGGGCGGCGGGTTTTTCGAGGCGGGTGCGGTAGTCCTGAACGAGGGGCGGCGGGGCGTCGGCGGCGAAGGCCGCGAGCGCGGTAACGAAGAAGAAAGCGGCCAGGAAGAGGCGCATCGGGGAACGGTGGCGCGGATGGGGGGAGGGTGCAAGTGCTCGTAGAAGCGCCTTCCAGGCGCTTGGTCCGGGTCCGCGAGGAAAGCGGCTGGAAGCCGCTTCTACGGGGCGCGCCGGCTGTCGCCTGCGTCAAGGAGGAGGGCCGCCCTCGGCCCGAGGTTCATACGAAACACGGGGCGAGGGCGCCGACAGCCGACGTAGCTGCGGCCTCCCGGCCGCAGCTACGAGATAAGTCACACATCCGCGCTTGCGGGGGGAGCTGGCTCTTCCTCATAAAGAGTTTTTGGTATATTACACCCGTAGTATACTCGTAACACACCCGTCGCGCATGCAGTTGAAAATTCATCCTACCGCCATCATCGACCCCGCCGCAGAGATTGGGGCGGGATGCGAGGTGGGGCCGTATTGCGTGGTGGGGCCGGGGGTGGTGCTGGGGCGGAACTGCTGGCTGCAGCACCATGTTTCGCTGAATGGGCCGTCGCGGATCGGGGAGGGGAACCTGTTTTACGCCTTCAGCAGCATCGGGCAGCGGACGCAGGATTTGAAATATGCCGGGGAGCCGACCTTTCTGGAGATCGGCGACGGGAACAACTTCCGCGAGTTTGTCACCGTGAACCGCGGGACGGCGCCGCAGGCGAAGACGGTCATCGGCTCGCGCAATCATTTCCTGGCTTACTGCCACATCGCGCATGATTGCACGGTGGGGAATGATGTCATCTTTTCCAACAACGGCACGCTCGCCGGGCATGTGGTGGTGGAGGATCACGTGGTGCTGGGCGGCTTTACGGCGGTGCACCAGTATTGCCGCGTGGGGCGCTACGCGATGACGGGCGGGTGCTCGAAAATCGTGCAGGACGTTCCGGCGTATATGATTGCGGATGGCAACCCGGCGCGGATCCGGGGCATCAACAAGACGGGGCTGGAGCGGCACGGGTTCAGCGCCGAGGCCATGCGCGCGCTGAAGGAGGCCTACCGGCTCCTCTACCGCAGCCGGAACAACGTGGCCCAGGCCATTGAGCAAATGCGGGCGCAAGTGGAGGACAGCCCGGAGATTGAACACCTGGTTTCCTTCGTGACTCAGAGTTCGCGCGGGATTATTAAATAGTCCTTTGGAGTTTCCACGTGAGCCGGGCCGCTCGAGACCCTCGCGCTTTTTGGTAAAAAGCGGCCACCGGTGCGCGTATTGAGAGCCCTGGTGAGATGAAAGCAGCCCAAATTTTCGCAGGTGCGACCGGGAGGTCGCAGACATGCGCGCAGTCTCCGTCCGAGCGTCTGCGACCTCTTGGTCGCAGCTACGAGGGAGTGCGCGCGACGCGCGTATGGCTTTCGATTCATGCGGAGGGCTGCGTGAGTCACATGATGACACCTGCCAGTTCGTCATCTCCTTGGGCTTGCCAGTTTAGATCTCCTGAATAATTTCCGCGCCTTCATGCCCAGGCTGTTACTGCTCATGGTCCTCTTCCTCACCGCCGCTGTCCGCGGCGGGGATTGGCAGGTGTACTCGGTCGGCGGCCGCGATTATCTGTCGATGGACAACATCGCGGAGTTTTACAATCTGCCGAGCGTGAAGCGCTCGGAGCGTGAGGTTACCGCCAGCTCCGGGCTGCGCAGCCTGCGGGCCTCGGCGAACTCGGCGGACTTTTTCATCAACAACCTCAAATTCATCCTCAGCTACCCGACGGTGGTGCATGACGGCAAAATCTGCGTGTCGCGCATGGACCTGGTGAAGCTGATCGAGCCGGTGATGCGGCCCAGCGCGATTAAGAATGCGCCCACGATCGATACCATCGTCCTCGATGCCGGCCACGGCGGGCACGACAATGGTGCGATGAGCCTGTGGGGCCCGGAGAAGACCTTTGCGCTCGACGTGGTGCGGCGCGCGAAGGCGCTGCTGCAGGCGGCGGGGTATCGCGTGATCCTCACGCGGGACGGCGATTATTTCGTGCCGCTGGAGGACCGGGTGCGGATCGCGAACCAATATCCGCATGCGATTTTCATCGCCGTGCATTTCAATTCCGGCGGCTGGGGCACGGGCGTGGAGACTTACTCGCTCGCGCCGCGCGGCGTGCCGAGCATGATGGCCGACGGGCCGTCGGTGAGCGATCTGGTGCAGTGCACGGGCAATGCCCGCGACGCGGAGAACATCGCGCTGGCCACGGCGTCGCACGCCGCGCTGGTGGTGAAGACGCGCATGTATGATCGCGGCTTGAAGCGCGCGCGCTTCGTGGTGATCCGCGACATCGCCATCCCGGGTGTGCTGCTGGAGTGCGGGTTCCAGAGCAATCCGTACGATGGCAAGATGATCGCCACGCCGCTCTACCGGCAGACGCTGGCGCAGGCGATTTTGGCGGCGGTGACGAATTATCGGCGGGCCGTGGGCGGCTCCGGCGCGCCGGCTCCCCGCGTGGAAACGATCGCGCGGGACGAAGCGCCGGCAGTCTCGACGACGGATTACGATACGAGTACCGGGCGGACGGCGGCGACCGCGGCTCCGACCCCGGCGAGTGATGCTTCCACGGATGAGAAACCGGCGGGCGACGAGAAGCCCGCGGGGGATGAGAAGGCGGCAACGGATGCGAAGGTGGGATCGGATACCAAGGCGGCGACTGAGGTGAAGCCCTCCAGCGACGCCAAGCCGTCGAGCGACGATCCTCCGCCCAAGAAGAGAAAACCCAGGCCCGCCGCCAAAGCGGAGCCCGAGGACAAAGCTGCCACCGACAAGACGGCGAAGTCCCCCGCGCCCAAAAAGCCCGCGGCGGAAGCCCCGGCACCGGCGCCGGCGGTGAAGAAGAAGAAAAAGGCGAGTTAGCGCTCCGCCTTTTCGGGAAGGCTCCGACGCTGTGCCCCTAATTCCGCACTAGCCTCAGCCCTCCGGGCCCTCTAAAAGGCTCGCCCGTTTTTTTCCCATGCCTGCTAAAAGTGCTGCCAAGCCCGTTGAAATCCTAAACGCGAAGAAGCTGCTCGTCGCCAATCGCTCTGAAATCGCCATCCGCATCTTTCGCGCGGCGACGGAGCTGGGGCTGCGGACGGTGGCCATTTATGCGGAGGAGGACAAATTTTCCATGCACCGGTTCAAGGCCGATGAGGCTTACCGCGTGGGCGAGGGGAAGGGGCCGGTGGGGGCGTATCTGGATATCGAGGGCATCGTGGCGCTGGCGCGGGAGAAGGGCGTGGACATGATCCATCCGGGCTACGGGTTTCTTTCCGAGAATGCGAAATTTGCGGCGGCGTGCCGCGAGGCGGGGATTACCTTTGTGGGGCCGAAGCCGGAGCTGCTGGAGCTGATGGGCGACAAGGTGGCGGCGCGCGCGCTGACGCAAAAGTTGAAGGTGCCGACGCTGCCGGGCACGGAGGACCCGGTGGAGGACCGCAAGGAGGCGCTGAAGGTCGCGGCGGAGATTGGTTTTCCGTTGATCATCAAGGCGGCGTTTGGCGGCGGCGGGCGCGGCATGCGCGTGGTGCACAAGGCGGGCGATCTCGATGCGCTGCTCGACGAAGCGCAGGGCGAGGCGGGGCGCGCGTTTGGCAATTCGGCGGTGTTTTTGGAGCGCTACATTCCGCGCGCGAAACACATCGAGGTGCAGGTGCTGGGCGACCGGCATGGCAACGCGGTGCACCTGCACGAACGCGATTGCTCGGTGCAGCGGCGCCACCAGAAAGTGGTGGAGATCGCGCCGAGCTATGGGCTGAGCGACAAGGTGCGCACGGAGCTGTGCGAGGCGTCGGTGCGCATCGCGAAAGAGATCGGCTACGACAATGCGGGGACCATCGAGTACCTGCTCGATCTGGATACCAACGAATGGTTTTTCATCGAGATGAACCCGCGCATCCAGGTGGAGCACACGGTGACGGAGGAAATCACCGGCGTGGATCTGGTGCGCTCGCAGATTCTCATCGCGCAGGGGAATCCGCTCGACGGACCCGTGGTGGGCATCCCGGCGCAGGAGGACATCCCGCGCCAGGGCTTTGCGGTGCAGTGCCGCGTGACGACGGAGGACCCGGCGAACAAGTTCACGCCGAACTACGGCAAGATTATCACCTATCGCAGCGCGGGCGGCTATGGGGTGCGGCTGGATGCGGGCATGGGCGATCCCGGCGCGGTGATCACGCCGTTTTACGATTCGCTGCTGGTGAAGATCACCACCAAGGGGCGCACTTTTCACACGGCGCTGGACCGCATGGATCGCTCGCTGCGCGAGATGCGCATCCGCGGCGTGAAGACGAACATTCCGTTTTTGGAAAACGTCATCGCGCATCCGCAATTCCGCGATGGCGGCGCCACGACCACGCTCATCGACACCACGCCGGCGCTCTTTGATTTCAAGCCGCGCCGCGACCGCGCGACGAAGCTGCTGAGCTTCCTCGGCAACATCATCGTGAACGGCAATCCGCACGCCAAAGGCTACAAGCCGCCGGGCGTGCTGAGCGTCGCCAAGGTGCCGGGCGCCGGGCGCGTGGCGGTGCCGGAGCCGCCGCGCGGCAAGCAGGTGCCGCCGGGCATTTCCACGATGCTTCCGGGCGGGCTGCGCTTTGGCACGCGGCAACTCCTGCTGGCGCTCGGGCCGAAGAAATTCGCCGAGTGGACGCTGAAGCAAAAGCCGCTGCTGATCACGGACACCACGTTCCGCGACGCGCACCAATCGCTCATGGCCACGCGCGTGCGCACCTATGACATGCTGGCTATCGCGCCAGCCGTGGCGGCGCGCACGCCGGAGTTGTTCTCGCTGGAGATGTGGGGCGGCGCGACGTTCGACACGGCGATGCGCTTCCTCAATGAGGATCCGTGGCAGCGGCTGCGACAGCTGCGCACGGCGGTGCCGAATATTTGTTTCCAGATGCTCCTGCGCGGCGCGAATGCCGTGGGCTACACGAGCTATCCGGCGAATGTGGTGCACGGTTTCGTGAAACATTCCGCCGAGGCGGGCATGGATATTTTCCGCGTGTTCGATTCGCTGAACGATCTCTCGAACATGAAAGCCGCGATGGAAGCGGTGCAGGAAACGCATGCCATCTGCGAGGCCGCGGTGTGCTACACGGGCGACATCCTCGATCCGAAGCGCACGAAGTATTCGCTGAAATACTATGTGGGCCTGGCGAAGGAGCTGGAAAAAATGGGCGCGCACTTTTTGTGCATCAAGGACATGGCCGGCCTGTGCCGCCCCTACGCCGCGAGCACGCTGGTGAAGGCGCTGAAGGACGAGATCGGCATCCCGGTGCACTTCCACACGCACGACACCAGCGGCATCAATGCGGGCAGCATCCTGCGCGCGGCGGACGCCGGCGTGGACGTGGTCGACCTCGCCATTGCCAGCATGAGCGGCAGCACCTCGCAGCCGAACCTCAACAGCATCGTGGCCGCGATGCAGAACACGCCGCGCGACACGGGGCTCGACCTCGATACGCTCAACGAATTTTCCGATTACTGGGAGCAGGTGCGCACGTTCTACACGCCGTTCGACACCGCGCCGAAGACGGGCAGCGCCGAAGTCTATCTGCACGAGATGCCCGGCGGGCAGTACACGAATCTCAAGGAGCAGGCCGCGAGCATGGGCCTGGGCCATCGCTGGCCGGAGATCGCACGCTGTTACCGCGAGGTGAACGATCTCTTTGGCGACATCGTGAAAGTCACGCCGTCGAGCAAGGTCGTCGGCGACATGGCGCTTTTCCTTTTCACGCGCGGCATCAAGCCCGCGGATGTGGTCAACCTCCCGGCCGGCACGAGCTGGCCGGAAAGCGTGATCGACATGCTCAGTGGCGGCCTCGGCGAGCCCATGGG
>OUNM010134476.1_pt1 | contig 23885 bp, 18 predicted proteins | sample 1769961 | NCBI WGS metagenome assembly OUNM01 (sample SAMEA3914820, study PRJEB12502) | metagenome | biome: forest; material: soil | place: USA | collected 2012-03-12 | depth 0.3 m | reverse complement strand
TCGCTATCCTTCGGCAGCTGGAACTTGTCCAGTCCAAGACTCCAGGTATCGAAACCGACCGCCGTTCGGGCGAGTCCCAAAGCGGTTTCATCGTGTTTCGACGCACGCTGGAGGATCTGGAAAATTATCTCGGCCAAGGCGGAAGCATCCAGACCGCCCTGAACCAGCAAAATCAGTGCGTCGCTTTTCTGCTCTCCAAGCCAGCTCGCGCCTGCCGCTTGGATGCGGAGGAAGCCTCAATCTCCTGGCACCGCGATGAGGTGCGAGATCTCTTCCTTCAGGACCGATTCGCCTATGTGGACCAGATCGTCGTCGACCCGGATGCTCGACTGAAAGGCGCCGCTCGCGCTCTGATCGGCGACTTCGAACAGCGGGCCACTCAACCCATCGCGATCGCATTCATCGTTCACTCTCCCGTCCGGAACGCGCGCTCGATCGGGTTTTTCGAGAGCTGCGGATACGACCTCGCTGCGACGATGCAGCTCAGCTTGCCCGGTATCCGAAAAGCGGCCGCGGGGATCTATTTCAAGAAGCTTTGAGGCTTATCGCATCGCCGGCACGAACTCCGCGACTTTTCCGTGCCCGAAATTCTGAATCGCCTCCAATCGATTGTGGGGTCGGCACCTCAATCTGAGATTCTCCACGGCCGTCTCCCCGCCACACGCAAGCGGTACTACATGGTCGAACTCCAAGCCCCGTCGGGTCCCGCACTTTCGCCCGTCCGGCCCAACATACCCACATCGCCCGCAGTCGCGTGCCCAAACCCGGCGCTTGATCTCCGCCTCGCTTAGCGGCGCTGCTTCGCTTAGTCGCAGTGCTTCGTTTTGCGCATGAAGTGCCGGTTGACTCAATTTCGGCTCCTTATGCGCATTTTTCTCAATCGCTTGAGACACTGCGTATTGAATGACGTCCTTGATACTCGCGCCCGGAAGCGAATGAGCCAGAAGCGCCTGGAGTTCTTTGAGCTGCTCAAGCAGCCCCTCATCGACGACCAAACGAATCTCCGAGTGCGACTCCGACACCGGACGCACGCGCTCAGGCAGATGCCGCTCAGGGACTTCGGCTCGGCCCATCAATGCGCGTTGCGCATCGCGGGTCGACTTGCCCTCGATCGCCGCGAGGACCTGCCGCTTCTGCTCGACGTCCCTAATTTCTTCCTTTCGAATGAACGTCTGCGCCTGAGCCAAGAGGGTGAGATTGAGGCTCCCCTCTTCGACCTTGGATTCAAGCTCTGGCAGCTCCCGCAGCAATCGCATCGCCGAGATGCGGATATGGGCCGATCCCGAGTCATATCCGAGCGAGAGCACGTAATCGAAGAGGCTCGAATGCTAAATCGCAAAGAGTTGTCGCCGTTCCACCTCCCTAAGGTGATGCAATACCGAGAGCGTCGCCTCCTTCTCGCGGGCGACTGCGAGCTCAGTCTGTTTCAGGAGCGATTCGTCCGAAAGGCTTTTTAAGTTCATGAGAAGCCTGTAACACGGGTTTTCGGAGGCCTCGCGGAGGCTCATGAAGCCGCTTCAAAATCGAATTTCGAAAAAAATCCCTCTCACCCGAAAAAAAGCACTCACTGATCCCGCCTGTGCGCTTCTCACGTGAAATTCGCGGCGCGGTATACGATCCGCACCCTTCGCCTCCCCAAAACCAGTCAATGAAAATCGACGGCCAAACAAATGCTGAGCACAGGAACTTGAGCGTATAAGCCCTCAAGGTAAATTCCGAGCTGCACCAATCAGCGATACCGGCTATCCTAGGCGTCATGTGGACCAACCTCATGACGTTCGAAGTTCCCGCCGCGAACCTCGTAGTCCGCGCCGTCGTCGTCTTTATCGCCGTCCTGATCCTGCTCCGGATCTCGGGCAAACGGCAGGTCGGGCAGATGGGCGCGACCGAGTTCGTCGCGGTCCTCCTCATCAGCAATGCGGTCCAAAACTCGATGAACGGCGGGGACAACTCGCTCATCGGCGGCCTTCTCCTGGCCGCGGTCCTCATCGCCATGAGCTACACGATCACGCTTCTCACTTTCCGCAGCCCTTTTTTCAGCCGCCTCTTCGAGGGCACCCCGCGGCTCCTCATCCATGAAGGCAAACTCCTGGAAAAGAGCCTCTCCAAAGAACGGCTCTCGCATGCCGAGCTCCGAGTGCTCCTCCGGAAGCAAGGCGTTCACTTCTTCAAGGAAGTGAAAACGGCCGTGCTCGAAGCCGATGGAACCATCAGCATCACTCGTTTCTCGGACCTCGCTCCGGGCCAGTCGAGCGCGCAGGACTAAGGGGCGAGAGCTCACTCCTGCAGAAAAAGACCGCTCGCCGGGCCGAGTCGCAGCTCCTTATGGTGCTGGATATACGTGGACAGAATACGCACGCCGGATTCCTCGTGCCCGTTTCCGTGAACCAGGATGATGCTCCCATCCTTGGGCAGCTGATCCGCGCCCAAGGCAAGCCAGGCATTGCTCCCGAGCGGGATCAGGGACATTTTCCGAAGATCCTCCATCAAGGGCTTGCTCGAGACCAGGCCAGGAAAGCGGAAAAAAACGGAGGGAGTCAAACCGTTCTGGATCATGGTGCGCTCGGTTTCGAGAACCTCCTTCTCGAACGACTTGCCCGGCTCAAGCATGAGCGTGCGCACTTCCCGGCCGTCTTGCCGGGTTTCTTTGTATGCGTGATCGTAGGTATGGTTGATCCACGTGATCGCGAGTTTTCCCTGGCGTTCCTGCTCCTTCAACCACGCGAGATCGCCCGGATGGTTCTCCATCCACTTTCCCGTGACCGAAACGCCGATCGGAACTTTGCCGCCAGGATGGGTTTTCTCGGCATCGAGGAAAATCTGCCTCGTGAGGGGCTCATTGGATCCAGCGGGGCAAAGATCCACGGTCAGAAATTTTGAATCAGTCCGGATCCGCGCCTGCGTGACACCGTCGTTGTACCCGTCCTGATGGAGATTCAGCGGATTCACCGTGGCGTAATCCAGGGCACTCGAGAAACTCGATGGCGCCTGGGCCACCGGTCGACCGCCCTGAAGCATCAAACAGGAAAGGGGCAAGAGAACGGTCGAAAAATTCTCTTCATCCAGGAACACCGCAAAGCGGACTCCGTTTTTCTGGAACTGTCGGATCACGGTGCCCGCCATGCCCCGGGAATCGAGAGCTGGGAGACTCACGATCTGCAGGTCCTGGATCGCTCCAGTGCCTTGAAGCACGAGCTTATCATTCTCGCAGAGCGTGCCGCTGATCGCACTCAGCGCGTTCGCCACGCTTTTGTTCCCGCTACCGGTCGCACCGCAAGAATCCTCGCTCGGCTCGGTCGCCCAGGTCGAAGGCGCGCTCACGGGTGCGGTCGCGAACACCAGAAGCAAAACGAGAATGTTAAATGCTGCGCGCATCAGCCCTACCCTCGCGCAGCCTTAGCGACGCCCTGATACACGCGCGCAAAGGAGCTCACGCAGATCTCCTCGAGCCAGCGATCGCCGAAGTCGCGCCGCGCCTGTACTCCCATTTTCTCGCGAAGTCCTGGATCCTCAAGAAGCGAGCTCACGGCCGCGGCGAGCTTGTCGACTTGAATCGGCTCGCGGACCACGGGCAGGCTCGGCTTGCCGTCCCCGCCCATCTGTGCGCCATTTTCGGCGGCGGCGGGATCGGGCGGTACGCTCGCGGCCACCGTCTGGAAGACCAGTCCCGTGCGGCCCTCGGTCACGACTTCGGCCGTGCCGCCGGAGCCGAGCGCGACGACGGGCAGGCCGCAGGCCATCGCTTCGACGAGGACGCGCGAAAATCCTTCGGGCTCGGCGGGCGCGTGCACGAGCACATCGAGGCCATTGAGCGCTTCGGCCGGGTCCTTGCGAAACCCCGCGAAGAGCACGCGCTGCTGCATCCCCGTCTGCGTCACCCAGTGCCTAAGCTCCTTGACGAACGCGCGGGCCGCACGCTCCTCGGGCAGCTCGCCGCCGACGAGCACGAAGCGCGCAGGCGAGCCTTGGCGTACCAGAAGCTCGGCCATCCTGAGAAACTCCATCTGCCCTTTGGCCTTGGCGAGCGAGCCGACCATTCCGACCATCGGCACGTCGTCATCGAGGCCCATCATGCGGTTGAAGATGCGATTGCGCTTGGGCGCGAACGCTTCGCCGTCGAGGCCCGCGTGGATGACTGGCACGCGCGCGTCGTGCGACGAGAACGACTCGGCGATCGCGCGCGAGCCCGCGACCGCGTGGATCTGCGACGCGCGCTGCAGGGTCCGCAGAGTCCAGAGCGACGGGCCGTCGTCAAAGAGCGCGTTGAGATGCCAGAGCACCGGGATCCCGCTCGGCGGACCGACGATCGCGGCGAGCGCGTGCGCCTTGATGCCCACCGACTGAATGAGCGCGGGCTGTTTGCGCCGCAGGAGCAAGATGAGCTTGGTGAGATAAAATCCCATGCCCGGCACCGAACGCAATCCGAGCTGAAACGCCGTGAGCGGCGAGCCGCGATTGATCTTGTAAAAGCTCCGCGGAATCGGAAGCACGTCGTGATCGATGCCCGCGCGCTTGAGCTCTTCGTGCATCAGCGTGTCTTCGCGCGGAATAACCACCCAAGGTACAAAACCCAGCTCGGGCCGCTTCTTCAACCCGCGCGCGAGATCGAGAAGGTTCCGCTCCGCTCCGCCCAGGAAGGCGTTGGAGACGAAAAAGCAGATGACCTTGGGTTTTCGGGTCGTCATGGTTGCCAGTCTAGCCCGAGAAGGGCCCCTTTGTCTGTCTGAGGTTTTATCACCCGTCAAAGACGTTTACGATAAATACCTGATTTCACGATATTTTTCTGAAAGTCATAGTTGACACACTTAGTCAGGTTTTGTAAAACTGACCATAGGAGATTTGTGTCTTTATGAAAAAGAAACTCAGCGGCCTCGTCCTCGCTACTTTCATCCTCCAAGCTACCGCAAACGCCGCGGGACTCCCCAGCCACGTCCAAAGCATGAAGGACTTTGACGCAATTCTTCGACAACACGAGCCGGAGCTTCATGAAAAGCTCTCCAAGGCCGGCGAAATCAACAAGGCCTGGAAAGACTTTAATGACCTCCGCAACCGCTCCAAGAAAAAAACCAAAGAACGGCAGATCCTCACTCAGCTGATCAAGAACCTGAAGGACGCTTCTGCCGCTCCCGAGCCGGTCGTCGCCCAACCGCAGGCCGAAGAAGAGTCTTCCAACCAGCTCGAGCTGGCTCTCGCTCAGCCCGCTGAAGAGTCCACCGCAAATGCGCAGGACAAAGCCTCCGGTTACACCCCCGACGAACTTGCAAAGACCCTTTCGGCGGCCGAAGCCAGCGCGAAGAAGTCCGTCATCAAGGTCAGCAGGCCCACGACACCGAAGGCGATTGCCCGAGAAATGAAAAGGAACTTTGGCGACAAGTACAACAGTCGCCTCAATACGGACGCGCAACGCCGAGCCGCCCTCGGAGAGTTCAACGCGCTCATGACCGAGCACGGCGACGTCAGCCTCGCCCTGGTCGCGCTCGCCGAAAAGTGGGACGCTGAAGCGGCTGCTTCGAAAACCGCCAAGACAGCTGCCATCCCGGACCCGGTCGCTGCTGCAGACAAGGCATTGGCTGCCCCTCCGGTCACTGATTCCGGCGCCAAGCCGGCAGAAGCCGCGCCGGTAGATGCCGCCAAGCCAGTAGAAGCCGCGCCGGTAGCTCCGGTCACCGCCCCCGTCGCCAAGGCAGCGGAGACCGCTCCGATCGCCAAGCCCGCCGAAGCCGCCAAGGTCGAAGAGTCCAAGACTCTCAGAGAACTCGAAGCGCACGTGGATGCCTATGTCTCGAGCCTCAAACTCACGGAGTTCAACTCGATCAAGGTCATCAACGAAGCTCTCGATAAGCTCGACGGCCTCGATACGAGCCTCTCGGGCACGGCCCGTTTAGCATTGAGCCGCTTCGTGGCCAAAATGGCTGCTGATTTCCAGGCGCTCGCGGCTTCCAAGCCAGCCTCCTCGGACGTCAAGTCGCTCATGGATCGCCTCGTGAAGCGCCATGAGTCCCTCAAGGACTTCAATGCGAGCCAGCTCAAGGACCTCGAACTTATCCTGGCTTCCCTCAAAGGCATGGCTCTCGATAGCGCCAAGACTTCGAGCGAGTGGCTCGAAGCCGCTCTCGCGGGCCGCTCCGACAAGCGCGTGATCGGTGCCGGGGACCGGGCTGTCGCCGAAAAGCTGATGAGCTTCCTCGCCAAGAACCCGACCGTCGATCAGCTCAAGGCGATTGCGGACTCCCATATTCAGACTGAAAAGAAAATCCTCGGGATGACGTTCTCGATCACCGACATCAAGCGCGCGCTTGAAGTCGCGTTCCAGAACAAGGTCTCGGTCGTCAGTGCCAGCGAGGTCTTCGAAGGCTCCGGGATGACCGAGACGCAATTCGTCCGCTCCTTGCTCGAGATGCTCTCCAAGCCCGCCGATCAGATTCGCGGCGCCAAAGCTTCTGAAGTCAAGAAGCTGCGCTCGATCTGGATCGAGCTGGCCGCCAAGCGCATGGAGACCATCGCTGATGCCGGCCTCCTCGGCGACATCAAGGTCACCGACGACCTCGTCTCGGCCCTGAACAAGCACACCCGCAGCCACGAGTTCAAGATGGTCGACGGCAAGCTCCAGATGAACAAGCTCTCGATGTGGCAGCGCATCGCCCGCTGGTTCAAAGAAGTCGGCACCAAAATCATGGACATCGCTCTCTTCAGGCGCGAGAAGGACGAGTCTTCGAGCTCGCCTAAGACGACGGTCGCTCAGAACGTCGAGCAGGCCGCCACGAAATCTGAGACTCCCGTCCAGAAAGTCGCCCCTGAGGTCAAGACCCCCGTCGCCGAAACAAAGCCTGAAGTCAAGAAAGCGGCTGAGGCAACTGTCTCCGGTAATGCGCCTGAAGCTAAGAAGGAAAAGGACGCGGCCGACCCTTCGAGCAAGGCTAAGAAAGTCATCGAAGCCATCGACGTCAAGAAAGTCGTCGATGACATGACAAATGAGCTCAAGTTGATCACTCGCGAGACATCTTTCCAGAGCCTCATCGAGCGGTTTGAGGGAACCTATACGCAGCACACCCTGGATACCCTCAAGAACGAAAAAGTCGCCAAGGCCCTCCGGAAGCGCAATGGTAAGCTGCTCGATCACCTTCTCGATAGAGCTTCGAGCCTCGCTAAGAAGTCAGAAAAATCCGGCAAGGGCGCTTTCATGCGAATCTTGAGCACGATCTCGAAGATCGAAGCCTTCGAACCGAGCACGAGGAACATGGAGCAGATTGACGCCGCAGTCGACGAGATCGTGAAACTGGCACCTTCGCCAAAGGACATCAACGTCCTCGCAGGCTTCAGGATCCTCGAAAAGAGCCCAAGCACCACGGTCCGCGCGGTTCAGCTGGCCGCCCGGGACTCGGAAGATCTCTCCCGCCGCGTCGCAGACCTGCTGACCACCGATGAGCTCTCGATCTCTCTCGGGAACCTCTTGCCGAAGGATCGCGAACTGGTCCAAGCCCGCCAGGCCCTCGGCTTCATCCTTAAGGGCTTGATCGACAAGCACAATGGCAAGCTTGACGCCAACACAGTGGAAAAAGTCCACGCAGCCCTCGAAGATACGGGCTTTGATGTCGGTGCGAGCGGCCAGAACATCATCATCAAGGACCTGAGCCGACTCGCGAAGTTCAGCAACGGCTTGAACGAAGCCATCAGTCGAGTAACTGGCTGGTTCGACTGGAGCCGCGGCGATAACTAGCCGTCGATAGATTAAGAATCATAAGGCCCGGTCTCCGGTTCGGAGATCGGGCCTTCGTGTTTAAAGGGACCCCTAAATTCATAACACGACGCAATAACTCAAGATTCTGACCTTGACCACTTTGTTCAAGCTGACTACTAGATCTAACGTAGTCCTAAAATCAGGAGATTTATTTCAGATGAACCGTAACAATTTCGCGAAGGCTTTCTCATCAAAAGTCGGCGCCCCCCTCACTTTGTTCGCTCTCGTCCTCTCATTTTCGCTTTCGTCTTCCGCCTTTGCAGCCAACAAGCCCAAGATCGGCTTCGTGCTCTCCACCCTGCAGGAAGAGCGCTACCAGAAGGACCAGAAGTTCTTCAAAGAAGAAGCCGAAAAACTCGGCTTCGAACCCGTCATGGTCTCGGCCGAAAACAACGAGCAGACCCAGACCGCCAAGGTCGAGAACCTGCTCTCGATCGGCGTGAAGGCCATCGTGATCCAGCCGGTGAACTCCGAAGCCGCCGGCAACCTCGTCAAGCTCGCGCATGACGACAAGGTCCCGGTCGTCGCTTACGACCGCATGATCACCAACGCCCCGGTCGACTTCTACGTCACCCAGGATTCGTTCAAAGTCGGCGTCCTTCAGGCCGAAGAAGCCGTCCGCAAGACCGGTGGCAAGGGCAACTACATCATTCTCATGGGCCAGGCCGGTCACTCGGTCGCCAATGAGATCACCCGCGGCGTCCTCTCGGTCCTCGAGAAGCACCCGGGCATCAAAGTCGTCGTGAAGAAGAACCACGAAGGCTGGAGCTCCAACCTCGCCATGGCGACGGTGGAGAACGCCCTCACCCAGTACAATAACAAGGTCGACGCCATCCTCGCCAACAACTCCGGCATGGCCACCGGCGCCGTTCAGGCGCTCGCCGAGCAGGGTCTCGCGGGCAAGGTCTTCGTCGCGGGCGCTGATGCCGATCTCGCCGCGATCAAGGATATCGTCGCCGGCCGCCAGCAGTTCGAAGTCCTCAAGGACATCGCTCCGCTCGCGCAGGGCGCTGCTAAGGTCGCTTTCGAGCTGGCCACTGGCAAGAAGCCCACGCCGTCGCGCACGATCGACAGCGGAACCTACAAAGTTCCGGTCACCGACACGCCGGTTTACGCCATCACCAAGGCCAATCTCGAAGAGAAGATCTTCAAGTCCGGCTTCCACACCAAGGAAGCGGTCTACGGCAAAGGCAAAAAGACCCTGTGACCTCGTCCCAGATCCTGGTCCAACTCTCGGAGGTCACCAAGACCTTTCCGGGCGTGAAGGCGCTTGACCGGGTGAATCTCACGATTCGCTCGGGCGAGCTTCTAGCTCTCGTCGGTGAAAACGGCGCGGGCAAATCCACGCTCATGAAGATCTTGAGCGGCGTTTATCCGGCGGGTTCCTATGAGGGTAGGATCCTGATCGATGGACCCCAAGGCCTCGAAGAAGCCAGCTTCAAATCACCGCTCGAAGCCGAGAAGGCGGGCGTGGCGATCATTCACCAGGAGCTTTCGAGCTTCCCGAATCTGACGGTGGCCGAGAACCTCTTTGTCGGCCACTGGCCGGGTAAAGCAGGGATGGTCAACTGGAACGAGCTTCGCGCGCAGGCCAAGAAATGGCTCGAGCGCGTGGGCGCGACCTGTGATCCCGATACGCCGATGCGCGAGCTCAGCGTCGGGACGCAGCAGATGGTCGAAATCGCCAAGGCGCTCTCGCGCGACTCGCGCATCCTGATCCTCGACGAGCCGACCTCGGCGCTCACCCCCCGCGAAGTCGAGACGCTCTTCGGCCTGATCCGCAAGCTCAGGGCCGAAGGCAAGGGCCTGGTTTACATCAGCCACAAGATGGAGGAGATCTACGCGATCTCCGATCGCATCACCGTGCTTCGCGACGGCAAGAGCGTGCACGACGCGCTTACGTCCGAGCTGCCCGAAGAAAAGCTCATCTCCCATATGGTGGGACGCCCGCTCAGCCAGGCGTTTCCGGTTCGCCCCGCTCACGAGCTCGGCGAAGTCGTCCTCTCGCTCAAGAACTTCTCGGGCTTCGATGAGGGCGGCGCGCGCATCTTCGGGCCGGTGAACTTCGAGCTCAAGCGAGGCGAGATCCTGGGCTTCGCGGGCCTGCTCGGCGCCGGGCGCTCAGAGCTGATGAAGGCAATCTTCGGCGACTCCTCGGTCCGGACCGAAGGCGAGGTCACGCTCCACGGCAAGGCCGTGCGCATGGGAACGCCGCGCCAGGGGCTTCGCAACGGCATCTCCTTCGTCGGCGAGGATCGCAAGCACGAGAGCATCCTGCCCAAGCGCTCGCTCGAGGAGAACGTCTCGCTCTCGCGCCTGGCTTCGCGCTCGCTGCTCAAGCCACTCAACCTCTCGAGCGAATTCGAGGGCGCGGCCAAGAGCCTGGGCCAGTTCCGCACGCGCTGCACGGGGCCTGCGCAGGAGATCCAGAATCTCTCGGGCGGCAATCAACAGAAGGCCGTCATCGCGCGCGCGCTTCAGACCCAGCCTGACGTCATCATCCTCGACGAGCCCACGCGCGGGATCGACGTGGGCGCCAAGTTCGAGATTTACGATATTCTTTTCAATCTGGCCAAGGAAGGGAAAGCCCTCCTCGTGGTCAGCTCCGATCTCCCGGAGGTCATCGGCCTCAGCGATCGCATCATTGTCCTTTCTCAAGGGGAGTACATGGGATGTCTCAGTCAAAACGAGTTCTCGCAACCGGCCATCATGAAGCTGGCGATCGGCAAGGCGTCGCCATCGCAGTCCCAAGGAGCGGCGGGAGCGTGAGCGAAGTCGCCCAGAGCTTCAACTTCAAGCAGTTCATCCGCCGCAACGGCGCATGGATTGGCCTGCTCGTGCTGACGGCCGTGCTGGTGTTCATGACCGACGGAGGCTTTCTCGCTCCTCGCAACATCACCAATCTCCTTCGCCAGACCGCCATCAACGGCGTGCTCGCGGCCGGGATGACGCTTGTGATCCTCACAGGCGGAATCGACCTCTCGATCGGAAGCATCGTCGCGCTGGCTGGCGTCGCCGCCGGGATCGCGCAGGTCAACTGGGGCTGGTCCGACAACGGCATCAGCGGGGCTCTCCTTACCGTACTCCTCGCCGTCGGCGTCGGCACGGCGGCGGGCTTCATCAACGGCGGTCTGGTCGCGATGCTCGGCATCCCGCCCTTTGTCATCACGCTCGGCATGATGGTCATCGCGCGCGGCCTGGCGCTCATCCTGACCGACGGCAGCGGGATCTCGCCCATGGGCGCCTCGCTTCGGCCGATCGGCGAGGACTACCTCTCGGCCAAGCTGACGATCGCGACCGTCACGGTCTTGCTGGGGCTCCTGATCTGGAAAAACCGCAAGACGCTTCTCGATGCGGCGCTGCCGCTCGTGACTTTCGGATTTCTTTCGTACGCTTTCATCACCTACAAGGGTTTTCCGGTTCCAGTGCTCTTCCTTGTCGGTTGCATGGTCGCTACCGGACTTCTCCTGACCCACACGACGCTCGGGCGCTGCATCTACGCGATCGGCTCCAACGAGCAGGCCGCGTACTGGGCCGGCGTGCCGGTCAAGAAGGTCAAATGGTTCGTCTACGCGGCGCTCGGCGTGTTCTCGGGCCTCGCAGGCGTGTTGCTCTCGGCGCGCCTGAACTCGGCCGTTCCGACGGCGGGCAACCTCTTCGAGCTCGACGCCATCGCGGCCGTCGTCATCGGCGGCACCTCGCTCAAGGGCGGCAGCGGCTCGATCATGGGCGCCTTCGTCGGCGCGCTGACGATCGCGACGCTCAATAACGGCATGGACCTGCTCAGCGTTCCCTCGTTCTACCAGATGGTGTTCAAGGGCCTGATCATCATCCTGGCCGTTTCGCTGGATCGCGGGCAGCGCCAGGGCAGCTGAGCAGTCCTTACTCCGCTTTGCCCAAATAAAGATCGACCTCGCCCACGCGCTTGAGAAAGGTCAGGCTGAAGCGCCGTCCGTAGGCCTGCGTCTCGGTGAGCGGTCCCTTCGCCCTGCGAAAGATAAATCCCACGCTTTTCTCGCTCTGGGCCAGTTCGATGGCCCGAGGATGGCGAAGCGCATCGACCACGTCGCGAACGAAGAGCGGATCGCCATGCGCAAAGACGGAGTTCTGGTTGCTGTCCCAGTAGTCGTCAGTAACCACGACATGAAGGCCCTGCTCTTTAAAAGTGCTGGCGATCTCGATTCCGCGCTCGATCGTGCCCGACTCGCGAAGCTCGCGCGCGCTCGTGCTGTGCGCCCGCAGTTGCCCGTAAAGATGCCCGGCTGTCAGAAGACCGAGAGCGGCCAAGACGACGGCACCGCGGCGGCGGATCGCCCAATCCCAGAGCGCGCCCATTCCGAGCGCGACGGCCGGGATGATGGGCAGGAGATACGGGACGTATCCGAATTCGTAGTTATAGATGCGGCAAAACGCGGCCGTGATCAGGATCGCCGAGAACGCCACGGGTCGGAACCGACGATCCACCCGAGCCCGGATGCCCAGGGCAATAAGCGCGGCTGTCACCAACCAGGCGCTCAAGGTCATCGCGATCGTGGGGCCAGCGCCAAAAATCTCTTTGAGCGCCAGCGGCACGCGCCCCAAGATCGTGGCCGAACCCTGGAAGTTATAAGTCCGCAAAGGCGCGTGGATGCGGTACAGGCCGTGAATCCGGTGGATCCATTCGGGAATCATCCCGATGCCGAAGCCCAAGGCGAGAGGCGCCGCGCGCCGCAAGTTCAGGCGAAATACCTCCGTCTTCCGCTCTGCCCAGCCCCATCGGATGTATCGGAGCAGCTGCGTGAGGTAGAAGTACGCCAGATTGGGATCGGCATGAAGCTTGACCATCTTGCCCCCGACGGTCCCAAGCTCCCCGCCGAAGGACGAAAGGAGAATGAAAAACACCAGGAGCGCGGCCCCCGCGTCGCGCAGCACCCGATCCACCCGGTCCGTCGCGCGCGTCAACCTCTTGAGCTGCTCCCAGAAATACGGAATGGGAAGGAAGAAGACCAAGATGAAAATCATCGAGATGCGCGAGGTATAGGCCAGGATACCGCAGGCCACGCCCACCCAGAAAAACTGGCGCCCCGTCAGCTGGGTCCAAGGATTCTCGAACCGCGCGCGCCAGGCCAGAAGAAGCATCCCGCCGCAGAGGTACGTGAAGTAGGCGTCATTGCCCCAGTGCGCGATCATGAACTGAAAACCCACGGCAAAAACCAAACCCACGATGGCCGTCGCCAGCCGCGAGCAGTACGCTGACAGCAAAACCACCACGCTCGTGGAAAACAGCACGGGCGTCAGCAGGTAGCTGAACGCCATCTGCGCCGTCCAGTCGGCGTTGGGTGCCGTGCTCACCTTTTCCCAGATCGCGCACCAGAGAGCCCGAAAGTTTGTCAGCGTCGTGCCAGCGTAATCCATCTGGAACGAGAACGGGGACCAATGCCCGGCGCGGATCCGGTCGGACGTCAAAAGCGCTGTCGCCATGTCCGAGTGCGTGAGCGCCAGGCCGACCTGAGCAATTTGCCAGTGAACCAAAATCGGCACGACGACACAGATCAGAAAGAGCGTGATTCGCCAAAGAGCGCGAGTCATATGTTTCCTCCGCAGCTGGGGCCGGTGGACAGGCAGGCCTCGGCGCCCTCGCGACGATAGACCTTGAAGCCCCCGCATTCGTACTCGAGCCGGAAAGCCTGTCCCACGGCGCCGGTCTCATAGCCCCGAAACTGCTCGGGCGAAAGCGGGTAGTTGTTGACCCGCGAATCAAAGACCAGGCAATCGACTGGACCTTTCGCGGGGATCTCGATGTTGGGCAGGTGATGAACCCAGGGACGCTGGATCAGATGCGGCACGAGCGCTCCCGAAGCCGAGACGCTCGGTGCCTTCACGAGCGGCAGCGCCACGGCCTGGAGCCACTCGTCGTGGGCGTCAGGCCAGTTGCGCCGGATCACGTAGGGCTCGCTGCGGCCGAAGAACACGGCCGCGAAAAAGAGCACGATAACACCCGCGTTCCGGCGGATGACGAGCGGCGCGCGCTCCTGCGCCCAAAGCAGGGCTCCGGGCATGGCCAGGAAAAGGCCGATCGAAGGTTCGATCGAGTAATGGTAGCCCAAGCCCACTCGATGCGATCCTGGATCCAAAAAGAGCGGCAGATATCCGGCCGCGGCGATCAGCATGCCCCGCCAGTTGGCCAGGGGCAGGAACGCGAGCGGACCGAGCGTCGCCGCGAGGAACTTGAAGCGCGACGCCTGGAAGATCATCGACCAAAACTCGACGGGCTTGAGGATCGGGGCGAGCAGAAGGCCACCGACTCCGGTTCCGAGCGAGGAGTAGTTCCCCAGATAGCTGTAATTTCCGCCGACCCAGCCAGGCACGACCTTGATGTCGAAGAGAAACGCGCCGATCCCGATCGGAATCAAAAGCACGCCTAAGGCGCGTCGACGTCCAAAGCCTGTCGCGAACGCCAGTCCCAGGGCGGCGACCATGATGCCGCCTGACTCCTTGGCTCCGAGCGTGAGAAGCAGGAACGCCGCGGCCGCAAGCCGTGAAAGCCAGCTATCCTTCTGGGAAAAATAGACGAAGGCGAGCGCGCAAGGAAGCATGAGCGTCTCGGGATGGAAGTCGAAAAGATTCGCGTTTCGAGTAGGCGCATAGGCCCAGTACAAAAGCGGAAGAGCGGCCCAGCCCCATCCCCGGAGACCGCCGTCTTCGTCGCGCGAGAGCTGCCGAGCGACTCCGCAGAGCGCCACCGCTCCGGCAGCCAGGCCGTAGGATTGCGCCGCGAGAAGGATCTCCGGCCGAGGCAGGATCCTGAATGCCGGTGCAAGCAGCCAGAAAATCGGCGACTGGTGGTCTTGAAAAAGATTCATCCCGTTTTTGACGGAAGACACGTAGCCATTGTCATGAACGAGGTTCCAGATGGCGCTCGTGAAAATCCCGAGATCGCCCGCATGGCTGCCAAAGTGCCAGTGCCGGAAGAGCGCGGCTGCCGCCCAGAGCGTCCCGAAGAAGAGCCAACCCCAAAAGAGAGTCTGGCCCGGCCTGGCCTCGAGAGCCACGCGCCAACGCTCCCAGAGTCGCGCGGCCAGTTTGAAGGAACTTGCGTCCTGAACCCTTATCTTTCCGAACCGCGCCAAGCAAAAACCCAAGATGGCGACTATCGCGACCGGGGCGGATAACTCCGCAAGCTCGAGCTTGAAACCGGGGCGATGGATCCAGACGCCGCCCGTGAGCAGCGGAAAAACCACGCAAATCCAGACTATTCCGTCCCAGACCCGAAGCATGGCCCTCAGCGTAACATCGAAACAATATTGACGCCCGTGCTAAAAGCAGTGACTATCGTCCGGGGACCGCCATCATGAAACTTTTGGACATCCTCATCGCGCTCCTCACCGCTCTCATCGCCGCGATGCTGCTGACTGGCGGCACGGTCCTTCATCTTCCGCACGCCAAGATCGAGTTCTCCTCGCTCGACCCGTGGATGCTGGTCCTCCTGCTTCTGCTCTGGCTGCAGCAGCGTCGCGGGCAAGCGACCGGGCTCGAAACGATCTCGCGCGGGACGGCGTACTTCGCCGATCCGAGCCGAGGCAACCGGCGCTCGCTCCGGCTCTTCGTGGGCGTGGTGCTGGCAGCGACGGCGGCGCATTTTCTCAAGCATTGGAACTTCGATACCCATGCTCTGGACGTCCTGCCCATTCATCAGCCGATCTACTGGCCCTTCGGCTCACCGCCGCTGCGCTGCGACCAGTGCATCGGCGGCACTTTCCTGAGCTCGCACCAGGCATTTCCGCTTCTGGCGTTTGGAGCCCTGTTTCAAATCCCGCTCTTCCGCGCGCCGCTCTTCGCCGACGAATGGATCTTCGCGATTCAATCCGCCATTGCCGCCTGCGCCGTGCTCTGGAGCCTGCGCATCCTCTGCATCGACCGCAAGCCCGGCCTCGTCTTTTGGGCGATCCTGCCTCTGATCGCCTCGCGCGCGTTCCGAAGCGGGCTGGTCTGGGACTTCCGCGAGGACGTGCTGGGCTTCGCATTTCTGCTGAGCGCATGCGCTTGCCTGCAGAAGCGGCGCTGGGCCGCCTACTCCGTCTTTGTTTTCCTGGCGGCGATCTCCAAGGAGAATTTCGCCTTCGTCACGGCTTTCCTCGCCGTCCCCGCCTGGTTCGTGGCGCGCTCGCGCCTCGCCTCGGTCCTCACCCTGCTCTTCTCGCTGACCTACGCGGCGTTTGTCTTCCGCTGGGTGATTCCGCATTTCAATCCGGTGAACCAAACGGACATCGTCTCGCGACTCGGCGACTTCGGGCAGAGTCCGGCCGAGATCGTCTCGAATCTCTTATCTTCGCCCAAGGCCTGGTGGATGGTTTTGCGGACCAGGCTTTTCACCTTCGATCGGATCAAGTACCTCGTCCTGCTCTTCGCGCCGTTCGCGCCGCTGCTCTCGCGCCGTAGCCTGCCTTGGCTCGCGCCGCTGATCCCAGCGATAGCGATGAACCTCGTCTCCAACACGAGCAACCAGCGGACGCTGCAGTTTCACTACGACTGGATCACGCTGCCGTTCCTGGTCATGGGAGTCTGGGCCGCGCTCGAGGGCGTCTCGGCACGCATCGCGGGCCGGCGCGCGGCTTGGACGATGCTCTTCGTGCTGACCCTCTCGGGGCGCTGGCCGGGCTGGGACATCAGCCGCCACTGGCCGTCGCCTGGGCTTGGCGACGGACTGACCGGCGCGTTCGCCGATCGCGCCTACCTGCGCGAGCTGCGCATCGAAGAGCCGCCAGGCCATGCGGCCGGCCCGGCTCCCGGCGCGCGCATCTACGCCAACGGCCACATCCTCGCGCAGCTCACGCTGCAGCCGGATTACCGGCTCTGGCTGGCCGAACCGCTCGACCTCGCGCGCCTGAACCCCGGCGACGTCGTGATCATCGACGGGCGCGAGGTGGGCGATAGCGCGCTCGCGGCGGCGCTCCACAGCCCGGGCTACTCGCCGCGCGGCCAGAGCCCGAGCGGCCGCTTCAGTGTCTATGAGCGCGGCAATTAAGCCCTACGGCATCCACTGGTTCAGGCGCGACCTCAGGCTCGAGGGTAACGGCGCGCTGGAGTGGAACGTCGCGCGGCACGAAGGCCGCGTCCTCGGGCTCTTCTGTTTTGACCGCGTGTTTCTCGCGCGGCCGGATTTCTCGCCCGCGCGCTTCGCGTTCTTTCTTCGCACCTTGCAGGCCCTGCGCGCGGACCTGCGCCGCGCGGGCGGCGACCTGCTTTGCCTGGATCGTGGCCCGGACGAGGCGTTCGCGCGCCTGCTGCGCGACCTGGGCGCGCGGGGACCCGCGGCCGTCAGTTTTTGCCGGGACTACGAGCCCTTCGCCCTCGATCGCGACGCGCGCCTTCAGGAGCTCTTGGAGCGCAAGCACGGCCTTCTCGTCCAAACCGAACGCGACCATCTGCTGATCGAGCCGCCAGAGCTCCTCAAGCCCGATCGAAAGTCGCCCTATTACCAGGTCTTCACTCCTTTTCGGAATCGCTGGCTCAAGCTCGCACACGAGCCTGACTTCGCCTCCCGCTGGGACCGGAGTTGGAGAGTGCCGAAGCTTCGCCTGCGCTGGAGCGAGGTGCTCCCGACCGCGCACGGCCTGGACGTCTTGGATCGCTATGTCAAGAATGTCCGCTGCGAGATCCCACTCCCCGAAGCAGGTCATGCCGCCGCCTTCGCTCGCTTGAGCGAATTCCGCAAGAAGCTCGGTGCCTATGGCAAGCAACGCGACTTTCCCGCCGTCGCAGGCACTTCGCAGCTGTCGATCTACTTCAAGAACGGATCGCTCACGGTGCCCGAGGCGATTTGCCGGCTCGACCTCGACCCGAAGCCCGCCAAAAACCCCGACCGATTCCTCACCGAGCTCATCTGGCGCGAGTTCTATTATCACCTGCTCGCGCATTTCCCGCGCGTCGAATCCGAAGCCTTCGTTCGTCGCTATAACAAGATCCGTTGGTCCGATAACGAACGCTGGTTTCGCGCGTGGTGCGAGGGCCGCACCGGCTTTCCCATCGTGGACGCGGGCATGCGCCAGCTCAACCAGACAGGCTGGATGCACAATCGCGTGCGGATGATCGTCGCTTCGTTCCTGGTCAAAGATCTGCACATCAACTGGCAGTGGGGCGAGCGCTACTTCATGCAGAAGCTCCTGGACGGCGATCTCGCCCCCAATAACGGCGGCTGGCAATGGGCCGCGTCCACGGGCTCCGATCCGGTGCCCTACTTTCGTGTATTCAATCCCACGCTCCAGAGCCGCAAATTCGATCCGAGCGGCGAATACATCCGCCGCTGGGTGCCCGAGCTCTCGGGCCTGGACAAGCGCGAGATCCATGAACCGCGACACCCGATCGTGGATCACGCGGCCCAAAAGGAAAAAGCGATCGCGATGTTCCGGCATTTCCGCTGAAGCAAAAGCGCAAGGAAATCAGCGAGTCTCTTAATTATACATATGTAGAATATGTATTTGACAAACGTAGAACCAAAATATATACACTGCGTCATGAAAGAGAAAATCGCTATGAAAACGAAAATCGTCCTGTTCATGATCGCACTGATCGCGGCCACGTCGCCGGCCTTGGCCGATGATTGCTCCTCAGGAGAGCTGGCGAGGGTTTATCGCTCGCATGCGATCCGCGAGACAGAAATCGACAGATCAGGGACCTTGTGCACTGGACCCGGAGCTTGTTGGACGTACTCGACGTATCGAGTGGATCTCTCGCCCAATGATCTGAACCGGACGACGATCTATAAGCATGTTGCGGAACAGCACTACACCGGCCGCGTCGATACGTCCCTTTCTTTGACCCTTGATGGCCCAGAGTGCGGAATCGGCAACTAGATCATGGCATAGCGGCTGTAAGCCTCAGTCCGCGAAGATCCCGATTCTCTTGACTGACTCGCGGGCATGAAGGCGCGCCGTGTAGGCCAAGAGCGCCGGGTACTTAGCCTCAGGCAGGAACTCGTCCCACTGGAACCAGCTCAGCACCGTCCCCGCCACGATGTCAGCCACCGTGAAACGCTCGCCGGCTAGATAGGGCCGGGACTTGAGCAAGGTCTCAAGCACTTCGCAGCGTTCTTGAACCATCGCCACGATCCCGGGCTTACGGGCCTCGAGCGCGGCGGGATCGCCGCCGAACTTGAGCCACATGTACTGCAGGTGCAGCGGATCGAGGCTCGAGGACACGAAGAAAAGCCACTGCAGGAACTCCCCTCGCGTGGCGTCCGTCTCGGCCGGCACGAGGTTGACGCGCTCGCGATGGGTCTCCGCCCAATGCAGGCAGATGGCCGCCGACTCGATCTGCGTGCGCCCTTGCGCGACCAGCGTCGGCGACCAGACGAGCGGATGAACGGCCACGTGTTCGGGGGCCGGATTGCGGAAGTCGACGAACTCCGAATCGTAATCGATTCCGAGCTCGTCGAAAAGCCAGCGGACCCGGCCGCTCCGGTCACCTTTGAAGTAACCGTAGAGCCTGGGCTTGGCGTCGCTCATCTGCTCAGCAGCTCGTCCACGAGCGTGTTCACGCCGTAGATCTTGCGCAGAGCTTCGAGCATCCCGGCCGAATGGACCGAGACCGACCGATTGATCGTGCCGTCATAGTAGAAGTTGCCCATGATCGACTGGATATTGCCGTCGAAGATAAGGCCCACGACTTCGCCCTGCTGATTGATCACGGGGCTTCCGGAGTTGCCGCCGATGATATCGTTGGTCGAGACGAAGTTGAGCGGCGTCTTGAGATTGAGCGAGGCTTTGGCGTTGTGCCAACTCTCGGGCAGCAGGTACGGATCCACGCTGCCGTGGTAGGACTCATGCTCGAACGCGCCGCCCATGCGAGTCAGAGGCGGCACGATCTTGCCATCTTCCTTGTAACCTTTGACCGAGCCGAAGGAGAGACGAGGCGTGAAGGTCGCATCCGGATACGCGTCGTTGCCGTAGATCGCGAAGCGCGCTTGCGCGATCTGGGCGTAGGCGCGCTCCTCAGGCGTAGTCACCTGCTCTTCCATCTGCTTGCGAAGCGCGCGCGAGTCGGCGTCGATCGCGACGGCGAGCGCGATGAGCGGATCCGAAAGCGCTGCTTGGAGGGCGGCCTGGCCGCCGTTGTAGAGCTCTTCACGCTTGGCCGGATCGACGAGGATCGAGCCGTTGGCGAGCTCATGCGCGCGCAGGGCCGCAGGCTTGCCGGCGAGAAGCGCTTCGAGCGCCTTCGTGCCCTTGAGGTAGGGCTCCGCGAAGATCAGCGCCCCGGCAATGCGGGCCTCTTCGAGGTCTGGGTAAATCGGCGCTTTGGAGAAGAGCTTGGCCTTGAGGGCTTCGCGCTGCGAGGTCGCATACTCGGGTAGGCGGTCCGCGTCGGGCTTCTGGTCTTCGGCCGCTACCCGAACGAGGGTGCGCGCGAAGGCGAAGAGCTTGGAGTAGAGCGCGCCCTGGCCTTCGAGCAGCGTGTAGGCCACGTAGATCTGGCGATTGACCTTCTCGGAGTCGGCCACGGCATCCCAGGCTCCGGCGTACTGCTGGAGACTGGAGTCAGCCGCGACTTTGGCGCGGAGGTCAGCTTCTTCCTTCTGCTTGGTCTGGAGAGCCGCTTCGGTCAGGCCGGCCTTACGGTTGACGTAGACCTTGAGCGAGTTCTGGATGCCGAAGAGATCCGTGTGTGCGCGGCGCTCGGCTTCGGCGCTGAACTTGGAATAATCGATGAGCGCCTTTTCGCGGGCCTTGTTGATGATGACCGAGAAAGGAACCGAGAGTTCTTTCGCGGTTTTGAAGGCCTCGACCGTATAAAGGCGGGCCGTCGAACCGGGGTTGCCGGTAACAAAAGTGAGATCCTTCTTCTTGACGCCCTTTTCGGACCATTTGAAGAAGTGCTTGATCTGAGCCGGCTTGCCGTTTTCGTAAGCGCGAAGCAGGGTCATGTCGAGGTCGTAGCGCGGGTACTCGAAGTTATCCGGATCGCCGCCGAAGAACGCGGCGGCGAACTCAGGGGCGAAGACGATGCGGATGTCCGTGTAGCGCTTGTAGCGATAGAGATGATACTGGGCGCCGCGGTAGAGCGTGACGACTTCGGCCTTGAGGCCGGTCTGCGCGTCGCTCTCGGCGACGATCTTGCTCATCTCCGCCTGCTTGGCCGCGTTCGCCTGCTCTTCGCTCATGCCCGGGAGGATCACGCCCTTCACGCGGGAGGTGACATCGTCGATGCTCTCAAGTTGATCGACGTAGAGAGCCGGAGCCGGAATCTCCTGCGCCGTCGTGGAAGCGTAGAAGCCGTTCTTGATATAATCGTGCTCGGCGCTCGAGACGTTCTGAAGCGTGTCGGCCGCCACGTGATGGTTAGTCAGAATCAATCCATTGGCCGAAACGAAGGAGCCCGAGCCGCCCGCGGCGATGCGGAGCGAGGACTTCATCACATGTTCGATCCAGTCCTGCGAGGGGCGGAAGCCGTAGTTCTTTTCGATCTTGTCGAGAGGAAGCTGATTGAAGGTCCACATGCCTTCGTCAGCGAGTGCGAGTGGGGCGACGCTTGCGATTGCGAGGGAGAGGGCGAGAATCGAGAAAGCCAATGACTTAACCATCGGAGACTCCTTTATAGGCGCCTCGCCTTGCGGCGGGCTTTTACCTATTAGTCCGGAGGTCGGACCCTGTCAAACCAGGCGTGCGCTCGGGAGGTGTTAAGCAAATGCTTAATCGATTAAGCATTTACCGAACACCCTCGGAGACCCACGCTCCCACCCGGCGACCGCCCGCATCAAATTGACAAAGTTTTGGAAAATTTCTGACAACTCGCAGTACGGGCTGAGGTACTCCTATAAAGGTGAAGCCCGCCATCCTCGCTATCAGCCTGATTTGGCTCCTCTTTACGCCGCACCCGGCGCTGAGCGCCTTCGATCCCGAGCATCGGATCGCCGAGGTGCTCGAGGGGATCTCGTCCCGTTCGGCCCAGGGCCATGTCCTTGATGCAGCCAACCTCACCCGGGGTTGCACCGAAGCCGACTTGCTAGACCCCGTCCTCAGGCTTCCTCATGCGGATCGATTTGCCCGCGAGGCGATCTCCCCCCTGATTCGGTATGCCGATACTTGCCGCAAGGCCGATCTCCCCAAAGCTACGCCTCCAGGACTCCGCAAAGTTCTGCTTTGGCACCGCTATCTCTGTGGCGACCTCACGAAGCTCCCGGCGCGGTTCTTCGCGCAATCCCCCAAGATGCATCCGAATGGGACGAGCTTCGCCCAGCTCGCGCGCCTTCGGAACCTGCCGCCAACGGGACTCGAAGAGCGCGAAGTCTTTCATGTGGGCGAGCTCCTGGAGCGCGAGATCGGCCCCCTGCCGCCGACCGCGCTTCGCGATCTGCTGGCAGGCGCCCCGATCGTGCTCAGCGGGCAGAACGTCTGGATCCGCCGCGAGGAGCGCTCGGGCGAAGGCCTCCGCTCGACCTATGTCTCGGTGCCTTGGCCGGCGTTTCAAAAAGGCCTCGAAGGAACCGAGCTCGTCGCGCGCCCGTGGATCGCAGGCGAAGGGTGCATTCTTCGGCAAGGATCGCTCTGCTGGCAGCTTAAGCCGGTATCGCAGCTTCCGAGCGTGGTTCGCGCCAAGCTCGTGCTGGGCCTGCTGATCCTGCTCGCCCTGGGCGCGATCTTCGCCATCTGGGCCAAGCGCTCGCGCGAAAAAGATCAGGAGAACGAGCGCCGCAAGCTCATGCTTCAGATGGTCACTCACGAGGTCCGCACTCCGGTGACGGCGGTACGGCTCGCGCTTGAGGAGATGCGAAGCTGCTTCGACGGAATGCCCGAGACCGCGCAGCGCGCCTTCATGCGTCTCTGCGAGGAATCGCAGCGCCTGGGCCGAGTCGCCGAAGCCAGCCGCGCTTACCTCGAGATGACGAGCTCGGGTCTGAGCCTCAAGAACGAGGCGGTACCTTCACTCAATGATTTCTTTGCCGATATGACTGCCCCTTTCGGAAAGAGCGTCACGCTCGAGCCTCTCGCTCAGGACATCGGCGGCGAGCTGGACCGATACTGGACGGAGCTCTGCCTCGGCAACCTCGTCCGAAACGCCCTCACCCACGGCGCGGCGCCGGTCCGGGTCCGACTCCGCACGCAGAACGGGGCTTATCGCGGCTTCACGGTCGAAGACGCGGGACAAGCGCAGCTTCCGGCCCTCGACTTCCTGATTTCACAGGGCGCGCGCGCAAATCCCAAAGGCGGGATGGGCCTCGGCCTCTCGATCGTCCGCCAAGTGGCGCAAGCCATGGGCGGCAAGCTCGAGCTCACTCATTCACCCAACGCGTTCAGCATCGTGCTCAGCGGAGGTTCCAAATGATCTCGCTTCTCCTGGTCGAAGACGAAACCAATGTCCGCGAACCGCTCGAGAGTTACCTGAAGCGCGAAGGCTTCGGCGTCGTCGCCGTCGCCTCGCTCGCCGAGGCGCGCAAAGCCGTCGCGGGCGCGGCGCCTTCGGCGATTCTGCTCGACTGGATGCTGCCCGACGGCCAGGGCATCGAGTGGCTCAAAGAACTTCGCGCGGGCCCCGCGCCGCTCTCGCGCGTGCCGGTGCTGCTGCTCACCGCGCGCGCGGACCTCGTCGACAAGGTCGTGGGCCTCGAGCTCGGCGCCGATGATTACGTGACCAAGCCGTTTGAGCCGCGCGAGCTCGTCGCCCGCATCCGCGCGCGGCTCCGAGGCGCGACCCAGATCGGGCCGAATGCGGCGAGCGCGCCGACGGGTCCGGCCGTGATCGAGGTCGGCCCGATCCGCGTCGATCCGGCGACTCACGAGGCGCGCTTCCGCGGCCGCGAGGTGCAGCTCACGCGCACGGAGTTCGAGCTGCTGAGGTTCCTGGTGCAGAATCCCGATCGCGTTTTCACGCGCGACGAGCTTCTCGAGCGCGTCTGGGGCTACGATAAGTCGCCGACCACGCGCACGGTGGACACGCACGTGCTCCAGCTTCGTTCCAAGTTCGAGCCCGCGCTCTTCGAGACCGTGCATGGCGTGGGTTACCGGTTCCGGAGCAAAACATGACAAACGTTTTGCGATCCTTTTGCAGCTCGCTGACAAAAGCGAGCGCCTTTCGTTGGAGATTGGTGAAGTCTCTCAACACCAAACACGAAAGGGAAATGGTTATGGGTAAAGCATTTAGAGTCGGATTGACCGTAGTTCTCGCGAGCGCG
>OUNM010518058.1_pt1 | contig 23899 bp, 20 predicted proteins | sample 1769961 | NCBI WGS metagenome assembly OUNM01 (sample SAMEA3914820, study PRJEB12502) | metagenome | biome: forest; material: soil | place: USA | collected 2012-03-12 | depth 0.3 m | reverse complement strand
CCTGCTGGCCGGCCGCTCGGCCTCCAGCTTCGCGGCCGAGATCGGCTCGATGAAGATGAACCAGGAGATCGACGCCATGCAGGTCATGGGCGTGGATCCTTACGAAGCGCTGGTGCTGCCTCGCTTCGCCGCCCTGCTCTTCACCATTCCGCTGCTGACCTTCGTGGCCACCATCGCGGGTCTGGCCGGCGGCATGCTGGTCGTGTGGATCGTGCTGGACCTGTCGCCGACCTTCTTCCTGCAGCGGATCATCGACTTCGTCGGCCCTACCCACTTCTGGATCGGCCTTTCCAAGGCCCCCGTCATGGCCACCGTCATCGCCGCCATCGGCTGCCGCCAGGGCATGGAGGTCGGCAACGACATCGAGTCGCTGGGCCGGCGCGTGACGGCGGCGGTGGTGCACGCCATCTTCGCCATCATCCTGATCGATGCGATCTTCGCGCTCGTCTACATGGAGATGAACGTATGATCGGCCCTCGCACCAAGGCGAAGGTCGAGGCCGCGCCTCCCAAGGGCCAACCCACCGAGGTCGAGCTCAATTCGGAACGGCACACGATCGTGGTGCAGGGCCTGGTGTCGCGCTTCGAGGACAACCTGGTCCACGACGGCCTCGACCTGGAGGTCGACCGCGGCGAAGTGCTGGGCGTCGTCGGCGGTTCGGGCACCGGCAAGTCCGTGCTGCTCAATACCATCATCGGCCTGAAGATCCCCGACGGCGGTACCGTGCGCCTGTTCGGCGGAGACATGCAGACGGCCTCGCGCCGGCGCTGGTCGTCGGTGGAGCGGCGCTGGGGCGTGCTGTTCCAGCAAGGCGCCCTCTTCTCGAACCTGACGGTGCGCGAGAACGTCGCCGCGCCGCTGTACGAGCACACCCGCCTGCCCAAGCGCGAGATCGAGGAGATCGCCGACCTGAAGATCGCCATGGTCGGCCTGCCTGCTCGCGCGGCGACACTCAAACCGGCCGAGCTGTCGGGCGGCATGCGCAAGCGCGCAGGCCTGGCCCGCGCGCTGGCCATGGACCCCGAGCTTCTCTTCCTGGACGAACCGACGGCGGGTCTCGACCCGATCGCGGCCGAGGCCTTCGACGCCCTGATCAAGGATCTGTCGGACAGCCTGGACCTCACCGTCTTCATGATCACCCACGATCTGGACAGTCTCTACGCCATCACCGACCGGGTCGCCGTCCTGGCCGACAAGAAGGTGGTGGCCGTGGCGCCCGTACGCGAACTCGAGCGTTCGGATCATCCCTGGATCAAGCAATACTTCCTGGGCCCCCGGGGACGCGCCGCCGCGACCTCCGAGGATCGGCCCGAGGCGAGGACCGACTGATGGAAAGAAACGCCAACTACGCCTTGGTCGGCGCCATATCGCTGGCCCTGTTCATGGGCTTGGTGATCTTCGTGGTCTGGCTGGCCAAGATCAGCTTCACCAAGGACTACGACCTCTACGACATCCTGTTCATCGGCCCCGTGCGCGGGCTGTCGGACGGCGGCGAGGTGCACTTCAACGGCATCAAGGTCGGCGAGGTCAGCCGCATCGAGCTGGACAAGACCGACCCCAACCGCGTCATCGCCCGCATCCGCGTCACCTCGGACGTGCCGATCAAGATCGACAGCTACGCCACGCTGGAGCCGCAAGGCATCACGGGCGTCAACTACGTCCAGATCACCGCCGGCTCGCCGAACAAGGAGCTGCTGAAGGACACGGTCAAGAACGGCAAGGTGCCGGTCATCCGCAGCCAGCGCAGCGCCCTGTCCGACCTGCTGGAAGGCGGCGGCACGGTGCTGACCCGCACGATCGAGGCGCTGGACCGCGTCAACCGCGTGCTGTCTGACAAGAACATCCAGACCTTCAGCGCCTCGCTCAGCGACGTGCAGGCGGTCACCGGCGAGCTGCGCCAGCGCAAGGAGATCATCGCCGACGCCCAGAAGGCGCTGCAGAGCATCGACCAGACCGCCCAGTCGATCACCCAGCTCTCCAACAGCGCCAACGGCCTGGTCGACGGCGACGCCAAGCGCACCCTGAAGGAGGCCGGCGACGCCGCGGCCGAACTGAAGGCCGCCGCCAAGGACGCGCGCGGCATGATCAGCAAGCTGGAAGGCCCGACCAGCGACTTCGCCGCCACTGGTCTGCCCCAGCTGTCGGCCGCCATCGTCACCCTGCAGTCGGCCGCCGAGTCCCTGGACCGCCTGGTCGGCGAGGTCGAACAGAACCCCCGCGGCATCGTCTCCAAGGCGCCCGCCAAGGAAGTGGAGGTCAAGCCGTGAGCCCGATGATCCGTACCGCGACACGCACCCTGGCCGTCGCCGCTCTGGCCGTCAGTCTGTCGGGCTGCATCAGCCTGTTCCCGAAGACCAAGCCCGTGGGCATGTACCGCTTCGGCCAGGCCGACGTGACCGCGCCCAAGGGTCCGCCCGGCGCCATGTTCGGCGTGTTGAAGGCCCCGACCGCCTTCACCCGCGCCGCCGCCGGCGACCGCATCCTGACCAGCACCAATGGCGAGGTGGCCTATATCGCCGACGCCCGCTGGGTCTCGCCGGCCTTCGTGCTGTTCGAGGAAGCCACGGCCCGCGCGTTCGAGAACGATCCCGGCCGCGCCCGCCTGATCGGTCGCGGCGAAGTGGCCAAGGCCGACCTGGTGCTGCGCCTGGAAGTCCGGACCTTCGAGGCCGACTATGTCAACGGCCCCAAGGCCGCGCCGGAAGTGGTGGTTCGGGTGCGCGGCGTCCTGAATCGCAACAACGACCGCGCCCTGGTCGGCGACCAGATTTTCGAAGCCCGCGTCAAGGCCGCCGACAACCGCGTCGGCGCCATCGTGCCGGCCTACGACCAGGCGACCGCGAAGGTGCTGGGCGACGTGGTGGGCTGGGTCAATGCGGCGGGGCCGGGGTTGAAGCAGTAGGGCCAAAGCAAACACTAGGTGTCATCCCGGCCGCAGCGCGAAGCGCGAAGAGCCGGGACCCAGGGGCCATCGCTGTGCGCCCGCCCCTGGTTCCCGGATAAGCCCTACGGGCTTTCCGGGATGACACGGATTTGGCTAGCTATCGTATCTAAAGCGCCTCCAGCGGCTCCGTCACCGCGCCGTATCCCGCATCCTCCTGGATCCGCAGCACGCGCCCATCCACCCACGGCTCGACCGTGACCAGTTCCCGCGCCGTCGCCCGCGCCACCGCGTCCGCCGGACTGCTGCTCTCCGCGAGCAATTGCAGGTTCATCCGCGTGGGGAAGATCACCTTGCGCTCGCCCGAGGCCGCCAGCTCCAGCGCCCTGCCCGGCGCGATCCACTCGGCGTCGACCGCCTCGTGGCCGTCGCAGATGGCCTGCTGGGCCAGTGGGGCATGGGCCACGTAGAACCAAGTGTCGAAGCGCTTGGGCATCAGCTTGGGCGTGATCCAGCGGGCGAAGACGGTCAGGGCCGCCAGATCCAGCTTCAGGCCCAGTTCCTCGACTACATCGATGAAAGCGATCTTGTCCTCGGCCACGGCGGCGCGCACGTCGACGGCCGCCTCGCCGGCATAGGTCTCGCCGGCGGCGTCACGCGCCAGCAGCACGCCGGCTTCTTCGTAGGCCTCGCGGATCGCGGCGATGCGCAACGCCGCATCGTCCTGGCTCAAAGCGTCGAAGCCCGTCGCCAGTTCCCGCCAGCGCGGATCGCTGTCGCCCTGGTGGCTCTTGCCGCCCGGGAACACCAGGGCCCCGGCGGCGAAGTCGATCTGGTGATGCCGCTTGACCATCAGCACCTCGAACGAGGGCGCGTCTCGAAGCAGCAGTACGGTGGCGGCGGAACGGATCGCGCCCGGCGAGGAGTCAGACATCGCTGAAGTCTGGCGCCGCGCGAGGCGCTTGCCCAGACATCTTTCGAACAGTTGTTCTAGCGAGGCTTAGAGCTAAGCCGATTTCGTCCGGCGCTTGTTGGCGCTGCGGTCCATCCGCTCCATCAGGTAGTCGGCGTCCTCGCGCGAGGCGTTCTGGGGCGAGGTCAAGAAGCGCTGGATCATGTGCTCCTGGAAGCGCTCGCGATCGTGCGCGCCGCCGTCGAACTCTAGGCTGTGGAAGGCGTCGACGCCCGCGCGGAAGGCCGAATAGAGACGCGGCGGCAAGCCGGCGCGCTCGCAGATCGCCTTCAGACCCAGGGGGCCGGCGTCGTGGATCATCAGCCAGGTGCGGTGGTGCGGCACGCCGGCCAGCTCGGCCACGGCCCATTCGAAGAAGGTCATGTGGCCATGGGCCAGAGCCCGCAGCAGCAACGACGGCGACAGGCGGCCCACCTTGTTCAGGTGCGCCACGAAGCCCTTGGGATCGGCGGCGCGGCCGGCCTGGTCCACCAGGTCGATCGTCGCGCGCTCCTTGGCGCCGATGATCAGCTCCAGGGTCCGCTCGGCCGTCAGGGCGTGGTTGGTCAGGATGTGGTCGCGCAGCTGGTCGCCGACCATGTCGATCAGACGCTCGGTCACCGCCAGCGGCAGCGCCGAGCGGTAGGCGACGGCCTGCAGCACGTGCTCGGACTTGGCGAACCGGTCCAGGGCCTTCTGCAGCGTCACTTCCGAGAAGCGGGCGTTGTCGTTGGCGCAGGCGGCGGCGACGACGTCCTCGCCGCCCTGCTCGACCAGCATGGTGGTGATGCGGCTGGAGAGCTTCGGGCGCTTGGCCACCGCCATCTGGCGGATCGGACCGCCGACGCGGACGATCTCGGCCAGGTCGGTGTCGGTGAACACCGGCGAGAAGCTGATGACCGGCAGGCTGACGCTTTCGACGTCGCGCGCCAGGCGAGCGGCGACGTCCGGCGGCAGGGCCGTGGAGTTCTTCAAGGTGACGGCCAGGGCGCGGCGAACCAGCTCGGCGGCGTCGGCGGCCATCACGCGGAGGATGTCGTGGGCGACCTGCTTTTCCTCGTCGCTGAGGACCGCGCGGTCGATGGAACGACACAGCTTGTGCGCCGCCAGGGCGCGCTCGTCAGGCGTCGCGCCCTTCACGAGCATGCGGATGTCGGTGTCGGTGAGTGCTGCGCGTGTCGTGGCCATGGTTCGCCTGCCGGACCTATGTCTGGAGTCGATCCTCCGCGCTTAGGCTTAATGATTGTTTGAACCACGAAGCTGTGGATTAAGGATACCCCGTAACCGGGTACAAACCACACCGCTCTAGGATGCGCGCTCAATCACGAGGAGCGCGATCTTGTTCGCCGAGCGCCGCCCAAAAGAGACCCCGACGGACGGCGCCCAACTGGCCAAGGCCCTGGACGCCCAGACCGCGCTATTGCCTTACGCGCTTGGGGTTTTCGCGGTCAGCCTGCCCCTGTTCGTGTGGGTCGCCTCGTTCGCCGACAACCGCGTCTGGATGACCGCCAGCTTCGCGCTGTTCGCCATCAACTGGGGCGTTTTCTACGCCGCCGTGAACTGGTTGCGCGGCGAAGGGTCGCAAGACCTTAACCGTCGCGCCCAGGTCCAGGTGGCGTGCGGCGCTCTGTGGGCGATCACCGTCATGCAGATCTCGGCCTTCGCGGAGGGCGCGGGTCCGGCCCGCGATCCGCTGCTGATGATGGCCACGGCGGGCGCGGTGCTGTGCGCCTTCTTCTCCGCGCCCTATCTGCCGGGCTTGCTGATCATCGCTCCGCTGGCCGCCGCCGGTCCGCTGGCCGCCCAGTTCTCGCACGCCGAGAACCGCGGCGCGGGCGAGCTGACCTGGGGCGCGACCGCCCTGGCCCTGACCCTGGCCCTGATCCTCAACCGCATGTTCCGCCGCCAGCACGACCTGGCCGTGGCCCACGAGCGCCTGGTCGACGAACGCATCAAGGTCCTGGAAGACGCCGAGCGCACCGCCCGCAGCAAGTCCGACATCGTCGCCACCCTGAGCCACGAAATCCGCAACGGCCTGACCGGCGTCACCCACGTGCTGGCCGCCGCCGCGGGCAAGGGCGGCCGCGCCGCGCCGTCGCGCGAACAGTTGAACGCCGCCCTCGACGCGGCCCAGGACCTGATCGCGGTGCTGAACGCCACGCTGGACAGCGAGACCGCCGAGTCCGGCCGCCTGAACGTCGAGACCCAGCCCTTCGACCCAGTGCGCCTCGTCCAGGACCTCGTCCTGCTGGACAAGCCGCACGCCGCGACCAAGGGCCTGGAACTGGCCATCCACGTCGACCCGCTGCTGCGCGGCCGTGACAAGGGCGCGGTGGTCGCCGACGCTCTGCGCACCCGCCAGATCATCGCCAACCTGCTGGGCAATGCGGTCAAGTACACTGTGCGCGGCCGTATCGAGATCCGCCTGGAGCTGCGCGACGGCCTCGTCGCCATCGAGGTCGCCGACACCGGTCCTGGCCTGTCGACCGAAGAGATGGAGCAGGCCTTCGAGCCCTTCCGCCGCGTCGAGCGCACCGGCGCCGGCGTCAACGGCGCGGGCCTGGGCCTGTCGCTGTCGCGCCAGCTGGCTCGCCTGATGGGCGGCGCGCTGGACGCCCGCAGCGCCGTGGGCGTCGGCAGCTGCTTCACCCTGACCCTGCCCTTCGACGCCGCCGTCGACTGCGCGTTCGAGGAAGAGCTGGAGGCCAGCGCCCCCGAGATCCCCGGCGCGCCGCGCTCGCTGCGGGTGCTGATCGCCGAGGACGAGGCCCTGCACGCGGCCATGCTGCGCGCCATCCTGGAACAGCTGGGCCACCAGGTGGTTCACGCCCAGAACGGCCGCCGCGCCTCGGATCTGGCCAAGATCGCCGAGTTCGACCTGCTGATCCTGGATCACCGCATGCCGGTGATGGACGGCCCGACCGCCGCCGCCGTCCTGCGCGGCGCCGAGGGGCCCAACCAGGCCACCCCGATCATCGCCATCATCGACGGCGACGCCGAGGAGGCCTCGGAATTCATGAGCGCCGGGGCCGATATCGTCCTGCGCCGGCCCGTCACAGTAGCCGCCGTGGCCCGCGCCCTGGCCGACGCCGCCGCGATAGACCGCAGCGCCGAGCGCGCCGCCGCTTAAGGCGACGCAGGGTAAGTCTTCCCCCGCCGCCCGACCGCGCCCATCCTCCCTCCCAACGAGAAAAGGGAGGATGCGATGCTCGAGGGACTGCGCGTCGTCGAACTGGCGACCTATATCGCCGCCCCCGGGGCGGCCGGCATCATGGCCGACTGGGGCGCCGAGGTGATCAAGGTCGAGTCGCCCGAGGGCGATCCGATGCGACGCTTCTTCGATACCATCGGCTCGGACCAGGACGCCAACCCGATCTTCGAACTCGACAACCGCGGCAAGAAGGCCGTGGTGCTAGACATCCGCTCTGACCTCGGTCGCGAGGCGCTGAAGGCTTTGGCGGCCACGGCGGACATCTTCCTGACCAATGTCCGCCCCGCCGCCCTGGCCCGCGCCGGCGTCGACTACGAGGCGCTGAAGGCGATCAATCCGCGCCTGATCTATTGCAGCCTGACGGGCTATGGCCTGACCGGTCCCGACTGCGATAAGCCCGGCATGGATGTGGCGGCTTTCTGGTCGCGCGCCGGGGTCGGGTCGATCACCGCGCCCAAGGGCGCCGAGCCCTTTCCAATCCGTACCGGCATGGGCGATCACGTCACGTCGCTGGCGACGGTGTCCGCGATCCTGGCGGCGGTGCACGAGCGGACCGTCACAGGCGTCGGGCGGCTGGTGGAGACCTCGCTGCTGCGCACCGGCGTCTATGCGATCGGGTCGGACATGGCGATCCAGCTGCGCTTCGGGAAACTAGCCTCCACGCGCGGCCGCCGCGAGGCGGTGCAGCCTCTGGCCAACTTCTACAAGACCGCCGACGACCGCTGGATCTGCCTGCTGCCGCGCCAGGGCTCGGTCGACTGGCCGCGCATCGCCGCCGCCGCCGGCCGTCCCGAACTGGTCGACGACCCGCGCTTCGCTTCGGCCAAGACCCGGCGCGAGCATGGTCAGGCGCTGGTCGACATTCTCGATGAGGCGTTCGGCGCGATGCTCTACGAGGACGCCGCCGAGGCCCTGGACGCCGGCGACATCACCTGGGCGCCCTACCAGACCCCGCGCGAACTGGCGCTGGACGCCCAGGCCGAGGCGGCGGGCTGCTTCGTCGACACGCCGGACGGCGCGGGCGGCACCTTCAAGGCTCCCGCGGCGCCGGCACGGTTCCCCGGCGCGGAGGATGGGCCCCGTGGTCCGGCGCCGAAGCTTGGCGCGGATACGGCGGCGGTGTTTAGGGACCTGGGGTGGGACGAGACGCGGGTAACCGAACTCGTGAAGGCCACCACATAGACTCCAAAGACCCGATCTTCCCGGCGAATGCCGGGATCCAGATCTCAAGGCGTTTGGGCTGACTGGAAGGGCGCGGCGTTCCTAGAACCCACATCGGCGTCCCGCCATCTGGGCCCCGGCTTTCGCCGGGGATATCGGATGCAGGAAAGCCTACCGCTTCACCTTCTCGTTCGCGTCGGCCAGCACGCGCAGCATCTCGGCCGAGAACATCGAATTGGCCAGGCGCTGACCGCCGCCGCCACTGCCGCCCAGCGTGTCGTCCGAAGCGCTGAACGGGTTGCTGGCGTCCTGCGAACCGCGCAGGATCAGGTCGACCATCGCCTGCTGCTGGTGGATGCGCTCCAGGCGGCGGCCGCCGGCATATTGCAGGAAGCCCTGGTCCACGTCGCTGTCCTGGCGGACCGGCGCGGGATCTGACACGCGAGTCGCGCCGCCAGTCTTGGTCAGGTTGGCGTAGACCTCGCCGACCGTGGCCGCGCGGCCGTCCTTGTAGAAGATCGACTTGTTGGCCTCGGCCGCGTCCGGGAACATCGCCGCGGCGTTGGCGCCGGGCGAGGCGGTGGCCGCCTCGATCAGCTTGGCCGAGCCCGACGGGCCCAGGAAGTGGGCGGCGTACAGCTCGCCGGCCGTGGGCGAGCGCCCCACCCGGCCGCGCAGGTAGGAGGCGTGGTCGCTGGTCAGCTCGCCGGCCATCAGGGCCGCGGCGTGGGGATCGGTCTTCAAGCCCAGCACGGCCTTGCGCGCCTCGTCGCCATCGACCTTGAAACGGCCGTCCGAGCCTTGGGTGATCAGGTCGGCATAGCGGGCGTAACCGTACTTGGCGCCGTGCTTCTTCAGCGTGGACAGCCAGGTCTGGTCGACGAACTGGAACAGACCCGAGGCCGAGGACGTGCGGGCCTTGGCGGCCGGGTTGAAGCCGCTCTCGCGCTTGGCTGCGCCCATCAGGAACGTGAAGTCGACACCCGTCGCGCTGGACGCGCGCTGGATCGCCGACTCGACGACGCTGCGGATGGAACTGACGGCGGGCATGGGCCTCAGGAGTCGGCGATCATGGTTAATCGCCGATTAACCACGTTCTTCGAGAGCTGTCGCCCGGCGAGATGTCGCAGCCCTTCTTACAGTCGTAAGACAAATCGACGCACAGATTACGATTGTCAATTTACAGCGCCGCACGGCCGTGCTGATCTCATTTCACGGATGTAATTTCATCTAGGAGGTCGACATGGCCCTGGCTCTCAACCCCAACGGCTCCGGCATTCCCGGCCTGGACGACGCCCCGCGCAAACCCTCGAAGGTGCTGGCGATCGGCATCGCCGTCTCGGCCGCCGCGCATATCGGGCTGATCGGCTATCTGGCCTACCAGAAGTACGTTACGCCGCTGCCGGAGATGATCCCGGAAAAGACCATCGAGGTCTTGCCCTTGGCGACACCGAAGCCGCCGCCCCCTCCTCCGCCGACCAACGACCGGCCGCCCCCGTCGAATCCGATCAAGATTCACACGCCCATCACGACAACGCTTCCGACGCCGAATCCCCTGCCGGTGAAGACGCTGGACATCCCCGACGGCCCGACCGTCGCGGGTCCGCCGACCTTGCCGACGGTTCCGGCTTCTCCTCCCGCGCCGCCCGCCCCGCCGCAGAAGGTCATCACCCGCGCCAACTGGCTGAAACTGCCGTCCGCCGACGACATGGCCCGCTACTATCCCGACAGCGCCCAGCGGCGCGGCGTCTCGGGCTCGGCGACGCTGAACTGCGTGGTGGCGGTGAACGGCGCGGTCCGCGACTGCACGGTGCTGTCGGAAACCCCGTCCGAGGAAGGCTTCGGCAACGCCGCCCTGAAGGTCTCGCGCTTCTTCAAGATGAAGCCGCAGATGGAGAATGGCGAGGCGGTCGATGGCGCGACCGTCCGCATCCCGATTCGTTTCAGCGCGGGCGCTTAAGAACCCCTCGTCCAGCGCCCTCCTCCGGCGCTGAAACGGCGGCCGGGTCGCTCCTTCCGCGACCCGGCCATTTCGTTTGAAGCTAGTAGCTCTTGGGCAGGCCCAGCACGCGCTCGGCGATGAAGTTGAGGATCATCTCGCGGCTGACCGGCGCGATGCGGGCGATCATCGCCTCGCGGAAGTAGCGCTCGACGTCGTATTCCTTGGCGTAGCCCATGCCGCCATGGGCCAGGACCGCGTTCTCGCAGGCGTGGAAGCCGGCCTCGGCGCCCAGGTACTTGGCGGCGTTGGCCTCGGCCCCGCACTCCTTGCCCGCGTCGTAGAGCGCGGCGGCCTTGAAGGCCAGGAGGTTGGCGGCCTCCAGTTCGGCCCACGACTTGGCCAGCGGATGGGCCACGCCCTGGTTCTTGCCGATCGGCCGGCCGAACACGATGCGCTCGTTGGCGTAGGTGGTCGCCTTGGCCAGCGCCGCGCGGCCCAGGCCCACGGCCTCGGCGGCGAACAGCACCCGCTCGGGGTTCAGGCCATGCAGCAGGTAGGCGAAGCCCTTGCCCTCCTCGCCGACCAGGTCCTCGGCCGGGACGAACAGGTCTTCGATGAAGAGCATGTTACATTCGACGGCCTTGCGGCCCATCTTCGGGATCGGCTTGGCCTCGATCTTCTCGCGATCGGTATAGAATAGGCTCAGGCCCTGGGTCGGCTTGGCGCACTGATCCTTGGGCGTGGTGCGGGCGATGATCAGGATCTTGTTGGCGCGCTGGGCGCCGGTGGTCCAGATCTTGCGGCCGTTCAGACGGTAGCCGCCGTCGACCTTCTCGGCCCGCGTCTCCAGGCTGGAGGTGTCGAGGCCCGAGTTCGGCTCGGTGACCGCGAAACACATCTTGTCCTCGCCCGAGATGATCCGGGGCAGCAGGCGGGTGCGCTGCTCGTCGGTGCCGAACTTCACCAACGGCATCGGGCCGAAGATGTTGAGGTGGATCGCCGAAGCGCCCGAGAAGCCCGCGCCCGACTGGGCCACGGTCTGCATCATCACGGCGGCTTCCGTCAGGCCCAGGCCCGCCCCGCCGACGCTTTCGGGCATGGCCACGCCCAGCCAGCCGCCCTCGGCGATCGCGGCGACGAAGTCTTCGGGGAAGATCCCGGTCTCGTCCGTGCGGCGCCAGTATTCGTCGTCGAAGGCGGCGCACACCTTGGCCACGCCTTCGCGGATGGCTTCCTGCTCTTCGGTCAACCAGAATCCGGACATCCGGCCCTACTCCCCTGCGTGTTCTTGTTCGTTAGGCCTCGGGCTTCTCGAAGCGTCGCGCGTCCATGGCGGCGGCGTCCGGGCCCGGGTTATCGCCATTCAGATACGCCGCGACCATGTCGGCCACAAGCGGGGCCAGCAGCCAGCCGTTGCGTCGCGCGCCCACGGCCAGCAGCACGCCGGGCGCGGCGCTCCAGCCCACCAGCGGCAGGCCGTCGGGCGTCGTGACCCGCACACCGACCTCAACCTCGGCCGCGTCGAGATCCAGGTCCGGCCGCAGGGTCCAGGCCGCCGCGCGCAGGGGCATGGTCGCCGAGGCGTCCGGCGCGAGATCGTCGCGCCCGGCCTCCATCGTCGCGCCGATCGCCAGGCTCGCGCCGGGCGCCAGATAGACCCCCTCTCCGCGCACGACGAACACATCGTCGTCCAGCGGCGGGACGCGCAGGAGCTGCCCCTTGATTGGCGTCAGCGCTCGCGTCTCGGGCGCGAGGCGGCCATCGCGCGCGCCGGGACCGGTTGCGATCACCAGAATGTCGAAGGCTTCGGTGCGGCCGTCCGTCAGCCGCAATGCGCCAGGGGAGAACGCCTCGACGCCGACGGCTTCGAACCGGACGCCCGCCGCCTCGGCGGTCTGGCGGATACGCGCCAGGGCCGGCCGAGCCTCGATGCGCCAGTCTTCGTCAATGACGTCCTCGTCGGCGAGATCCAGGGCCCGCAGCCTGCCGCCGACCAAGCCACGCCAAGCCTCCGAACCCTCCAGCCGTACGCCGGCGCGAACGAGATCGATTCCCAGGTCCGCGGCGAAGGCCGGCCACAGATCACGCGCATGGCGCATCAGAGGCAGGTGGCCGCTCGAAATCGGATCGAACAGCGCCTCGCTGACAGGCGCCAGCATGCCGGCCGCCACGCCCGAGGCGTTGTCGCCGGGCGCGGCCGGGTCGAACAAGGTTACTGAAAAGCCCGCCCGCGCCAGGCGCAGAGCGGTCGCCGATCCCAAGGCCCCGGCTCCCGCCACGGCGATACGCGCGCCCGATACTGTCTTCATTCCGGGCACACACCTTTCGGAAGGGCCGACGTCAAGTCCGCGTAGGCCCTGATGGGTCGAAGTCCAGGTCTGCGAAAGGACTCCTGGCGCGCGATCACCGCAAATTTCTTCCCGTCATCAGCGAGTTTCAGCAACCATTCGACCCATAAGCGCGACACTTCAGCGCGAAGACCTCTTTCCGAGCACACCTGCACGTGACGACGCAGCCAAGCTCGGTCTATACCCGTTAAGACTCGCATGAGGCCGCCCCGCGGCGTTGGAGGGATAAAAGGCGGATGAACGATCGACCTACAGCCGAACCGGCCCACCCTGTTGATCTCTATGTGGGCGCCCGGCTGCGCATTCGCCGCAAGATGATGGGCCTGAGCCAGACCCAAGTCGCCGACGCCCTGGGCATTACCTTCCAGCAGATCCAGAAGTACGAACGCGGCGCCAATCGCATCAGCGCCAGCAAGCTGTATGACGCGGCCAAGCTGCTGCAGGCGCCGGTGTCCTACTTCTTCGAAGGCCTGGACGAAACCGATGGCGGTATCGACGACGGCTTCGCCCAGCGCATGACCGAATTCGTCTCCACGCCGGAAGGCCTGGAGTTGGCGGGCCTGTTCCCGCGTCTGGCCGACCGCCGCCTGCGTCGCCGGGTCGTCGATCTGGTCCGCGCCATGGTGGACGACGAGGCCCCGTAATCTCCCTTCGAACGACCTCGCGATCACGGCCCTGCGCTTCCGGCGCGGGGCCGTTTCGTTAGGCGGATAGAGCATCCGCACACGGATGAAGATTCGTGACACGCGCTCTTACCGAAGTAATTTCTTACTTCTGGACGTTTCACCGTCGCCGCACTCCGCCTAGCGAACGAACGTTTCTGGACGAACACCGATCATTTAGCAGGCAGCATCGCGCGCGCGTCGTCGTGTTGACGCCCCACTGTCTTTGCCGTGTCGCAACGCTGTGTCCGACTCCCTATTAGAACGCCGCTATGCCGCCCTGGAACTAAAGGGGCAGGGCGTCGTGGGGATGAGGGGAATGCAATGATTTCGATGAAGCGATTGGCGGCGGGAGCCGCCTTGGGAGCCATGGCCCTGGCCATGGGAAGCGCGGCCTACGCACAGGAGACCACCGCAGGCCTGCACGGCCAGGTGACCAACAACGGCGCGGCGGTGCCGAACGCCAGCGTCACGGTGGTCCACACGCCGTCGGGCACGCGCAGCGTGACCATGACCGGCGCCAGCGGCACGTTCGACGCCCGCGGCCTGCGGGTCGGCGGTCCGTACACGGTGACCGTGACCACGCCGGACGGCGGGACCAAGACATTCAACAACCTGTTTCTGAGCCTGGGCAAGACCGCCGACCTCGACGTCGAGCTGGCCGACAGCGCCCAGGTCGAGGCCATCGTCGTCTCCGCCGCTAGCCGCCGCAACAACGACCAGGGTCCCAAGACCGTCCTGAACCGTGACGACCTGAACTCGGTCGTGACCGTGACCCGCGACCCGCGCGACTTCGCCCGTCGCGACATCCTGGTGGCCCAGGACCTCTCGGGCGGCCGCGCCGGCACCAACGCCGGCGGCATCTCGATCGCCGGCTCGAACCCGCGCTTCAACCGCCTGACCGTCGACGGCGTGTCGGCCCAGGACAACTTCGGCCTGGCCCAGGGCGGCATGAGCACCGCGCGCGGTCCGGTCACCCTGGACGCGGTCGAGCAGTTCGCCGTCGCGGCCGTGCCGACCGACGTCGAGAACGGCGATTTCGTCGGCGGCGCCCTGAACCTGGTGCTGCGCTCCGGCGGCAACAGCTTCCACGGCGTGCTGTTCGACAACTATCTGAACGAAGGCATGGTCGGCCGGCACTACGCCGAAACCCGCGTGCCGCAGACCATCAGCCAGAAGAACTACGGCGGCTTCCTGTCGGGTCCGATCATCAAGGACAAGCTGTTCTTCGCCGTCAGCTACGAGAACTACAAGACCCTGGACACCACCCAGTTCGGCGCGCCGGGCTCGGGCGCGGTCAACACCTTCTCGAACGGCCTGACGCAGGCGACGATCGACTCGATCGCCAACACCTACAACACCGGCTACGCCAGCAAGTACACGCTGGGCGGCATCCCGCTGACCGCGCCGGTCACCGACAAGAAGTACTCGGCCAAGATCGACTGGAACATCAACGACAAGCACCGCGTCAGCTTGACCTACCGCTATGCCGAGTCCGCCTCGATGCAGCGGACCGACCTGGCCGCCGGCGTCGCGGCGCTGGAGTCGCACTGGTACACCCAGTCCAACAGCGACGAGGCCACGACGCTGGAAATCCACTCCAACTGGACCGACAAGCTGTCGACCACGTTGAAAGCCACCTACCGCGACTATCAGAACGGCCAGAACCCGCCGGGCGGCCAGAACTTCTCCGACGTCCGCGTCTGCGCGGCGCCCACCTCGGACGCCACCCTGACCAGCTGCGCCGCCGGCTTCTCGCAAGTCGCCTTCGGTCCCGACCAGTTCCGCCACGCCAACAAGCTGGCCGAGCAGGAGACCCGCTACCAGGGCGTGGCCGAGTACAGCCTCGGCGACAACCGCTTCAAGGTCGGCGCCCAGGCCCGCAAGGCCGACGTGTTCGACGTGTTCGTGTCGAACTCGCACGGCCAGTACTACTTCGACTCGATCGCCGACTATCAGGCCGGCAAGGCCAGCCAGCTCATCTATCAGAACTCGGTCACCGGCAATCCGACCGACGCGGCGTTCAACAGCACCTACTGGACCTATTCGGGCTTCGCCCAGGACACCCTGCAGATCAATGACGACCTGCAGGTCTCCGCCGGCGTCCGCTTCGACTGGTATGACGAGCCGGATCGCCCGATCCTGAACCCCAACTTCGTCACCCGGAACGGCTACAACAACCAGAAGACCATCGACGGCCTGCACGTCCTGATGCCGCGCCTGTCGGTCGACTGGAAGGCTTCCGACAGCCTGCGCTTCACGGGCGGCTTCGGCCTGTTCGCCGGCGGCTCGCCGGACGTGCTGACCGGCATATCGTTCTACAACACCGGCTACGCGACCACCCAGGTCACGATCCAGCGCAACGCCGACGGCACCTTTACCGAGACCGGCGGTACGCCGGGCTTCACCCAGGCCATCGGCGCGGCGGCGCTGAACAACCTCAATACCGACCCCAAGTTCGGCCTGGCCATTCCCAGCGTCGTGCAGCAGTTGCAGCAAGGCACCCTCACCGGCACCCCGGCCATTCCGCCGCTGGGCGAAGTGATCGCCCTGTCGCCAAGCTTCGAGATGCCGGGCCAGTGGAAGCTGTACCTGTCGGGCGAATGGCGCGGCAAGGGCAAGTGGACCGAGGGCTGGACCGCCACGGTCAACTACATCGCCACCCAGGCGCAGAACGAAATCACCTACTACGACAGCCGCGCCCAGCCGCTGGTCATCAACGGCGTGCAGCAGTACCTGCCGGACGGCCGCATCCGTTATGACGGCCTGGCCGCCACCACGCCGGGCAAGTCGTCGACCAACCTCGGCTCGAACCGCGACATCGTCGTCACCAACGCCGACAAGGGCAACAGCTGGACCGCCAGCTTCCAGGTGGCCAAGCGCTTCGACTGGGGCGGCGACGTCTCGCTGGGCTATGCCCGTCAGAACATGAACGACATCAACGCCGGTCTGTTCTTCGGCACCACGGCCAGCTCGCTGTACGGCGGCGTCGCGGCCGGCATGGACCCGAACCGCGACTACGAAGGCCGCTCGGTCTACGAGATCAAGAACCGCTTCAAGGCCGAGTTCAGCTATCGCAAGAAGTTCTTCGGCGACAATGAAAGCCGCGTGACCCTGTTCGCGGAACGCCAGGACGGTCGCCCGTTCGGCTTCTACATGCAGGACCGCCAGTCGGGCCGCAGCCAGGTGTTCGGCGTCAACCGCACCGCCCAGATGCTGTACGTGCCTGATCTGAGCGGCACGGGCGGCACGACCGGCCTGGACTACGGCCTGGTGCATTTCGCCACCGCGAACGACCTGGCCCTGTTCAAGAAGTACGTGACGCAGTTCAACCTGCCGACCGGCCTGCTGCAGAAGAACACCAACACCAACGCTCCGGTGAACCGTCTGGACGCTCAGTTCAGCCAGGAACTGCCGTCGCCGATCGAGGGCCACAAGCTCAAGCTCCAGGTCGACGTCCGCAACCTGCTGAACCTGATCAACCGCGACTGGGGCTTGGTGTCGGAATATGGCGACGTCAACACCCTGACCCGGGTCGACTGCGCCGACGCGGCCGGCAACGCCGTGGCGACCAACAGCGCCACCTGCACCCGCTACCGCTACTCCAGCGTCCCCACCTCGGTGACCAAGACCCGCAACACGGGCCTGTCGCTGTGGTACATGCAGGTCTCGATCCGCTACGAGTTCTGATCCTCGTAACGGTGCGAAAGAGGGCCCGCGGCGTTCGCGCCGCGGGCCTTTTTCGTGTCTGGAACGGAGGCGGCGAGGCCGAGAATCGCTTCGAGCCGAGTCACCCGAAGGTCTGTTTTCGGGACCGTCGTTAAGGCTTTTGCCCCCAGCTTGGCCGTTCGCGAGGCGGCGAAACCGTGAAAATCCCCGTCCCACGGGCGTTTTGTCCCCGTGAATCGACTTTTTAACCTTCCCTAACGGGTGACAAACGCAATCGGGCTCGTCAGGCTCGGGTTTCCCTGATTCACAGGAATGAGCTTAGAGATGACGAACGTTTCCGATCTGGTCGACGCCGCTGTCGCCGCCGACGACAAGCTGACCAAGACCCAAGCCAAGGCCATCATCGACGGCGTCTTCAAGTCGATCTCCGACGCCGCCGTGAAGGGTGAAGAAGTCTCGATCCCGGGCTTCGGCAAGTTCAAGGTCCAGGCCAAGCCGGCCCGCACCGGCCGCAACCCGGCCACGGGCGCGACCATCGAAATCGCCGCCAGCAAGAAGGTCGCCTTCACGCCTGCCAAGCAACTGAAGGACGCCGTCAACGGCTAAGCCTTTGGCGGGGAGCGGGCCGAAAAGTCTGCTCCCCGACGCTTCTATTCACGCGCGACGCTGCGCCTCATGCCAGCGTTGCGCGTGAAGACTATCTAGAACAAAAGAAGAACGATAACGTGCCGCGCATGGCCGTTCTCGATCTCAGGCGCAAGCTCGCCATTCTCTCCGACGCCGCCAAGTATGACGCTTCCTGCGCCTCGTCCGGGGGCGAGAAACGCGACTCCCTCGGCGGCCGGGGCGTGGGCTCGACCGAAGGCATGGGCATCTGCCACGCCTACGCGCCCGATGGCCGGTGCATCAGCCTGCTGAAGATCCTGCTGACCAACTTCTGCATCTACGACTGCGCCTACTGCATCAACCGCGTGTCGTCGAACACGCCCCGGGCGCGGTTCACGGTGAAGGAGGTCGTCGACCTCACCCTCAGCTTCTACAAGCGCAACTACATCGAAGGCCTGTTCCTGTCCTCGGGCGTCATCCGCACGGGCGACTACACGATGGAGGCGATGGTCCGGGTGGCGAAATCGCTACGGCTGGATCACGACTTCCGGGGCTACATCCACCTGAAACTTATCCCCGAGGCCTCGCCGGAGCTGGCGGCGGAGGCCGGGCTCTATGCCGACCGGGTGTCGATCAATATCGAGCTGCCGCGCGACGACAGCCTGGCGACCCTCGCGCCCGAGAAGAGCCCCATCGACATCAAGCGCGCGATGGGCCGTATGCGCCTGGCCATCGACGACCACGCCGAGCCGGCGAAGAAGGCCGGCAAGCGCAGCTTCGCCCGCAGCCAGTCGACCCAGCTGATCGTCGGCGCCGACGAAGCCAAGGACGGCGATATCCTGGCCCGCAGCGCCAACCTGTACGGCGCCTATCGTCTGGGGCGCGTGTTCTACTCGGCCTTCAGCCCGATCCCCGACGCCAGTCACCGCCTGCCCTCGGCCCGCCCGCCGCTGCTGCGCGAGCACCGCCTCTACCAAGCCGACTGGTTGATGCGCTTCTACGGCTTCACGCGGCCCGAGATCGTCGCCGAGGGCGAGGACCTGGATCTGTCGGTCGATCCCAAGACCAGCTGGGCGCTGCGCAATCGCGCGAAGTTCCCGATCGACGTCCAGACCGCCGACAAGGAGATCCTGCTGCGCGTGCCGGGCCTGGGCGCCAAGGCCGTGGAGCGCATCCTGGCGGCCCGCAAGGTCACCCGCCTGACACTGGACGACCTCAAGCGTGTCGGAGCCGTCCTGAAGCGCGCCAGAGCCTTTGTGGTCACCGCCGACTGGACGCCCGGCGCCCTGGCCGATCGCGAGAGCCTGAAGGCCGCGCTGGTTCAGCCCCAGCAGCTGAGCCTTTTCTGATGCGCGTCGTGCGCTTGGCGTCGGAGATCGATTTCACCGGCTGGCGCACGGCCGCGCGGGCGTTGCGGGCCGAGGGGGTAGAACCACAGGCTGTGGTGTGGACGGTGGAGCGGGAGCTGTTCTCGCTGGAGGGGCCCGCCTCGCCGACAGGACGCACCGGAAACTTCACCGTCCCCGCCGCCTTCGTCGAACTGGCCGAGCAGGTGATCCTGCACCGTTCCCCCGACCGCCTCGCCCTGCTCTACCGCATCCTGTGGCGGCTGGAGCGCGAGCCTCGGCTGATCGACAATCCGGCCGATCCCGACATGGCCCGCGCCCGCGACATGGCCAAGGCCGTCAGCCGCGCCGCCCATAAGATGAAGGCCTTCGTCCGCTTCCGGCTGGTCGAGGGCCCAATAAACGGGAGCAAGGCCGCCGAGACCTACGCCGCCTGGTTCGAGCCCGCCCACCGGGTCACCGAGGCCACGGCCCCCTTCTTCGCCCGCCGCTTCACGGCCATGGACTGGACGATCCTCACGCCCGACGCCTGCGTGGCCTGGGACCGCGAGCGGCTGATGGTCTCTGAAGGCGCCGATCCGGCGGACGCACCATCGGAGGACGCGCAGGAAGAGCTCTGGCGCACCTACTACGCCTCGATCTTCAACCCGGCCCGCCTGAACCCGAAACAGATGCGCCAGGAGATGCCCAAGCGCTACTGGCGGAACCTGCCGGAGGCGGCGCTCATTCCGGACCTGATCGAAACCGCTCAGGAGCGCGCCGCCGTCATGGTCGCGTCAACGCCCCGCCAGCCCGCAGAGCGCGTGCTCAAGGCCGCCTTGCGCCACGCGCGCGACGCTTCCTACGAGGGCGGGCTCCCCACCAGCCTGGAGGACGTCGAGGCCGGAGTGCAGGTCTGCCGGCGCTGCGACCTCTGGCGCGACGCCACCCAAGGCGTGCCGGGCGAAGGCCAAGCTCACGCGCCACTGATGTTCGTAGGCGAACAGCCTGGCGATCAAGAGGATCTGGAGGGTCGCCCGTTCGTGGGTCCAGCCGGTCAGGTCTTCGACAAGGCGCTGGCCGAGGCTGGCGTGGCGCGCGACCGGACTTACGTCACCAATGCGGTCAAGCACTTCAAGCACGAGCCGCGCGGCAAGCGGCGCATCCACAAGACGCCGGATCGGGGCGAGGTCACCGCCTGCCGCTGGTGGCTGGACGCCGAGCGTCGCCTGGTGAAGCCGCGCGTGATCGTCATGCTGGGCGCGACGGCGGCCCTGGGCGTGATGGGCAAGCCGACGCCGATCGGGGCGAACCGAGGCAAGGCCATCCAGCTACCCGACCAAGCCCAGGGCGTGGTGACCTACCACCCGTCGTTTCTGCTGCGCCTGCCTGACGAAGACGCCAAGGCGCGAGCCTATGCTAAATTTGTCGACGACCTGCGACTGGCGGGGAAGCTAGCTGGGATTTGATAGCCAAATAGCGTGTCATCCCGGATCGTGCCTGCGCGATCCGGGATGACACGAATTGATGGATCAGTGCGCGGCCTTCTTGCCGTATTCCGCCATCAGCTCTTCCTTCCGCGCCTTCAGGCGTTCGCCCATGGCGTCGAGGTCCTCGTCGCCCTTCCTGGCCTGCGAGAACAGGCCGCCGGGCTGCTCTTCTTCCTTGACGTGGTGGGTGATGTACTCGCCCAGCACCTTGACCTTGGCGTCGTAGTACTGGTCGCTGGGCTTCATCGCCTCGATCTCGGCGATCAGCTTCTTGGCGCCGTCGTGCTCGACGTAGGCCTCGTCCAGCAGGTCGTCATCGACCTCGCCGCGCTCCTCGGGATAGAGGATCTCTTCCTCGATCTGCGTGTGGACCTTCAGGGCCAAGGCGATCTTGTTGAACAGCGCCAGCTTCTCGGCGTCGCCCTCCAACTGCTCGTACTCGTCGAACATCGTCGCCACCTCGCGGTGGTCCTTCTTGAGCAGCGAAATCGCCAGCGGATCGCGGCGACCCGTGCGACGGGTGCGACCCGATTTGGTCTTGCTGGTGGTCTTGGCGGTGGCGGCCATGGTGTTTCTCCTGAACCCGACCGCCAACCAACTCGCAGAGGAAGAGACCCGTTCCGCCAGGTTCAAACTCTTGATTGCGAAGCATTTTCAATGTCGAGCGGTCGACGGTCGACCGCCCGACACACGTTGATCAGCGGTTCTGGACGTTGCCCGAATGGGTCGTGTTCTGGCGCAGGTTGCCCGAACCGCCCTGCTCATCAAGGTTCACCTCCGCGTCGCCTGGCTGGTGCGACGCCAGATCGGCGTGACCGTCGTCCAGGTTTGGCTTCTGGCCCTTGAACGCGCGTTGTTCGGGCGGGATGGGCGGGGGCTTGGACATGACGTCCTCCTCGGGAAGATGGGTGGTCATCTTCAACCGATCCTCGCCCGAGGCGGTTCCTAAGCCCTAGCTGGCCTTGGCGACCCGCGAGAGGGCCGCGTCCAGCTCCGCCGCCAGCGCTTCGATGCGGTACGGCTTGACCAGCACCCGCCGCCCTTCGCCCGTCGCGGCGGCGGCGGCGGCGCTGTAGCCCGTGGTCAAGACCACCGGCAGGTCGGGCCACTGGCGCGAAATATCCCGCGCCAGGTCGAGACCGCCGATGTCGCCGGGCATGACCATGTCGCTGAACACCAGGTCGAAGCCTTCGCCCCTCTTCAGCAGCTCCAGAGCCGGAAGGGCCGCCGGCACGCGCCGCGCTTCATAGCCCAGCTCGTTCAACATCTCTTCGACCAGCTGGGCGACGTTGTCGTCGTCCTCGACCAGCAGGATGCGACGACGACCGATCGGATCGGGCCTAGCCAGGGCGACGGGCGCCGTGTCGACCGGCAGGGCCTTGGTCGAGCGCGGAATGCGCAGCCAGACCGTCGTGCCTTCGCCCAGCACGCTGTCGATCCCCGCTTCGCCGCCCGAGGCGCGGGCGAAGCCATAGACCTGCGACAGGCCCAGTCCCGTGCCCTTGCCGACCTCCTTGGTGGTGAAGAACGGCTCGAACAGGCGGCTCAACACATCGGGCGCGACGCCGACGCCGGTGTCGCGGATCGACAAACGCACCCGGTCCCCTGCCCCGTCCGGGCGTCCCGACGGTTCATTACGGCCTTCGATGGTGACCTTCCCGCCGCCCGGCATGGCGTCGCGGGCGTTGAGGGCGATGTTCAGCACCGCCACCTCCATCTGGGAGGCGTCGACCTCGATCCGCCACAGATCGGGCGGCAGCTTGATCTCGACGGTCACGTCCTCGCGCAACGAGCGGTCCAGCAGGGTGTGCATCCCGGCCAGACGTTGTCCGATATCGACCACCTCGGGCTTCAGTGGGGTGCGGCGCGAGAAGGCCAGGAGCTGCTGGGTCAGGCTGGCGCCCCGGTCGATGGCCTGACGAATGCCCTGGCGCAGACGCTCGCGCCGGGCCGGGTCGGTGGTGCGATCCATCAGGTCAAGGCCGCTGGAGGCGACCATCAGCAAGTTGTTGAAGTCGTGGGCCACGCCGCCAGTCAGCTGGCCCATGGCCTCCATCTTCTGCGACTGGCGCAGCGCTTCCTCGGCCTTTTCGCGCTCGCGGATCTCGGCGCGCAGCTCGCGGAAAGCCGCGGCTTCCCGGGCGTTGGCCGCGCCCAGCACGGCCACCAGCAGGGCCGCCATGACGATCAGCAGCGCAAAGCCGGCATAACGCGTGGCCCGCCGGGCTGGCGATTCCAGAACCGTGCGCAGATAGACCGAGCCCAGCACCGTCTCGCCCTCGGTGACGGCATGGCTCACGATCAGGCGTGCGTCGTCCACACGCGGCGGACCCAGCGTATTGACCGCCGGCGGCGGCGCGCCGCCCCGAACGAAGGCCGCGGCCAACCGGCCCTGCATGTCGTAGGCGGCGACGGCCTCGACATCGGGGTTGGAGCTTAGGGCGTCGACATATTCGCGGGCCGCGGCGCGATCGTCGAAGGCCAGCGGCGCGGCGACGCTGCCGGCCAAGATGCGAACCTGGACGGCGGCCTGGCGTATCCGCTCCTGCTGGCTAAGGCGCTCGTTATAGAGCGCCATGGCGAAGGCCGCCGCCACGATGGCGATGGCCAGGCCGACCGCCATCGAGACGGTCAGCACCGGAAGCGGCGCCCGGCGTTTTCGGGCCTGGTCGCTCATCGCTCGCCCCCCTTGCCCGAGGCCGAAAGCGACAGCAGCTTGGAGCTCAGCGTCAAGCCGCCGGCCTCGGCGGCGGCGGCGTCGATCTCGAAGCGGACCCGGCCATCGACCTTCACGAAGCGGACCATCGCCCCGTCGGCGGCCAGATCCTGGTCGGCGACGGTCAGCACCGGCTGCCCGGCCACGGCGGCGAGCATCTGATGCGGGGTCTGCAGGCGCGTGCGCCCCAGGAACAGCAGGTGGCAGGCCGCGCCCTTGGCCACCATCCTCAGCCGCACCACGGCCACGGGATGGTCGCCGACGTGCTGGTCGCGCACGGCCTCGTCGATCATCGTCCCAAAGGGATCGCGCCCCGCGACGCACAGGATGAACGGCGCGGCGGGCCCGTCGAAAGCCGTCGCCGGCCAATCCACGAATGGAGTCATTCTGGAGAGGTAGTTGGCCTTTGCGGCATATTCGAGCGCGGGGTCACCCGCTTGGACGGGCTGGGCCAGACCGGCGCAGAGCGCCAGCGCCGCCATCAACACGGCCAAAGACCCGGTTCGTCGTCCACTGAACTCTAGAATCGCCATGACGGACCCGCACGGACGGCGTGAGGGATTCGGCTGACTCGCCGTCGCTGGAGATGATGATCAGACAGCGAGCCGCGCGTCACCATGGGGATGACCCTCGCCGCCACGCCGGCCAGGACCAGACGCCGTCTACGCACTGCATACGCCTTTTCCCCTCCGTCGGGAGGGGAACGCCAAGCGGGACCATTCGATCCCAGGCCGAAGCTCTTTATTTCGAAGGTCCCTTGTTTTTGCTGCCGCCGCAGCGGCCCGCACGAGGTCCAGAAACGCGAAAAGCCCGGGACGAACCCGGGCTTTTCAAGCACTTGCGATGGTACCACCTCTCGGGCTCGAACCGAGGACCTCTAGATCCACAATCTAGCGCTCTAACCAACTGAGCTAAGGCGGCTCATCGCGAGGCGTT